>Ga0163109_10000007_pt1 | contig 254312 bp, 197 predicted proteins | sample CRUFie1St13metaG_FD_108704 | JGI IMG/M metagenome (GOLD analysis project Ga0163109, IMG submission 108704) | Marine microbial communities from the Costa Rica Dome - CRUD Field 142mm St13 metaG | ecosystem: Environmental > Aquatic > Marine > Oceanic > Photic zone | place: Costa Rica: the...
GCAGCAATCAGCCGGCCTGCTGGTCGCGTTTTAGAACGCGCCGATTCTTTTTCTAAAAATCTAAGGCGTCACGTACACCGGTGGGTTTCGGTCGATGAGACTCGCCGTGTAACAAGTACAGTTAGGCTGCCCAGTGAGTGACAAGGTGCAGCCGCAGCTGCTGTCCCAAACCAATTGGCCGACATTTGAGTCATTAAGGGCGTCGACGCCGGGAGTCTGTCCGAACCAATGGGTGGTTCCGTCGGTCGCGAGAGCTGCGCAATCCAATTCCGTGCAGTCGATGTCCACAAAATCGTGGCGATTTTGGATAGACGCCGGACGGTCCGCGCGGCCGTCACCATTGTAGCCCCAGCAGACGATGCCGCCGGCATTGGAGTTGGTGTTGGCCGTTGAGGTGTTGGTGGCAATCCCGCAGGCGTGTCGGGGCGCTAAGCCCACTTCGATGAAGTTGTAGTTGGGTGGTGGCTGGGATTGAAGGTCGTCGTTGTTTCCCCAGCACTCGACCGCGCCGGTGGTACGAATCCCGCAGGTTTGTTTGTCACGGGCGAACAGCTTGGTGAAGACGCCGGCGGGCGGTGTGGCCTGACCGCTATCGTTTTCGCCGCTGCACTCCGCAGAGCCATTGGGTCGTAAACTACAGTGGTGTTTGGGGCCAAAGGCAAATCCGGTGTTTTGGTCGTTGGGGACAAAACCGTGCAAGATGAGGTTACTGAACTCCGAAGCATCACCCCAGCAGGCGATGCTGCCATCTTGTTTGACCGCGCAGCTGTGGAAGTAGCCGGCAGAGACTTGGACAAAGGGGTTGGCAGGGTCATTCGCGGGTGGGGTGGCTTGGTCTGAGTTATTGTTACCCCAGCATGCCAAACTTCCATCTTGTTTGAGGGCACAGTTGTGTACGTGTCCGGCGGAGATTTCGACAAATTGATTGCTTGGTGTTGCGACCGGTGCGTTGAGTCTGCCATCCTGATTACTGCCCCAGCACCAGGCGTAGATGCCGTTTTGTGCGAGCGCGCAGTTGTGAATGTTGCCGCTACTGATTGCCGTGAAGGGATTGCCGGCGAGCGGCGTGGGGGGTGTGGCTTGGTCTGAGTTATTGTTACCCCAGCATGCGATGGTTCCATCTTGTTTGAGTGCGCAGCCGTAATATCCCCCAGCAGAGACTTGAACAAACGGGTTAGCGGGGTCAGTTGCGGGTGGGGTGGCTTGACCGCTGCCGTTGTTCCCCCAACACTGAATTTCGCCGGTTTCAGACACAGTGCAAGCGAAACTGTAGCCACCAGCAGCGTCAACGACATTGGCCAAGGAGCGATCGCCGCCGTTTGGTGAGGCTGGAGAAAGATGCCCCACGTTTCCGGGAGAGAGGCATACAGAGTTATATTGTCCCCTAGGCGCGTTGCGGTCACAGCGGCTTCGGGCGCGGGCGTCGTTAGCTTGGCTTTCAGTGCGAAAACTCATGCCGGAAGCGAGCACCAAGGCGTTTGAACTAAAACGGTTTGCATTAAGAGTTGATGATAATCGAGCCAACTCAACTTGCTTCACTCGCTGGAATCGCTCGCCAAAACAGTCGATTTCGCCGGTGGTGCGCTTGGCGCAGAGTTCGCTCGCTTTGGCCCAAACATCCACGTAGGTTTGACCATAGCCGAGCGCGTATAGGCCGCCTTCGTTGGGAAAGCTATCCGTATCGGTGCTGCCCCAGCAGCGGAGGCGTCCGCCGCTCTCCAGACCGCAGGCAAATTTGTCGCCCACTGCAACTTGAGAAAGGGTCAAACCTTGGGGTGCGCCTTGAGCGACTTGAACCGGCGCCTGGCGGTTACCCCAGCAAAGGACATCTCCATCGAGGGTCACGCCGCACGCATGCCGGTTCCCCGCGGTAATGTCTGAGAAGAGTGCGTCGGGCACGGCGTCCGCACCGTCGACTGCACCTAAAAACGATGCACACAGGGCTGTGCCATCGGCACCAAGAGCGCAGGCGACTTGGTTGCCCACCGCGCGTTTCAGTTCGTTTTGAATCGTGGGCACGAAGCTGCCGGCATAGGTTCCTTGGTTTTGTCCCCAGTTCTCCCATTCACCGGTGGTGCTTAGGGCTTCGCTCAAAAAGTAGCCTTCGCGAAGTTGAACAAAAGTTCCGCCGGGAGGCGTGGCCGTGCCATTGGTATTGCTCCCCCAGCAGCGAATGGTTTGATCGGTCCGAAGCCCGCAGCCAAAACCGTTTCCGCCCGCGATTTGGGTGTAGGGTCCGGCCGGGACGTTGGCGTTGGAGTCGGTGCAGGCGACGTTGCCGCCGCTTTCCAAATAGCAAAAGTCAAAGCCGGTGCCCGAATACACAATGTCTTCCGCCGCCCAGTGGCTGGGAACACTTGTTTCGACTGAGGTGCCACTGCTGCGGGGACAGACCAGCTGGTTTTGGTCGTTCAGCGCGCATATGTCCGCTGCAGTTTGGACAAAGCCCGAAAAGTTACCGGCCACGAACGGCCAGACTTCGGTGGTGTCATCCCAACACAAAAGTCCGGCAGGGCTCCTTTGAATAATGCAGGTGTTGCCTTCATGGGCGTGAATCGCAGCGGGCGCTAGACTGCTCTTGGGCCGACGGATAATGGTGGTGTCAGCCGCGAGGCTGCCGGCGTTGGTTCCGTCGTACGGGGTGACTTCGCAGGTCCAGACCTCGAGTTCCGTGGTTTCGCTGGCCTGAACCACGCTAGAGGTTTCGCTCGTAAGTTGTCCGTTTTTCTTCCAGGCGTAGGTGTAGCTGACCGGGTCGTTGTCTGCGTCAATGCTGTCCGCGACAATGGTGCAGCTCAAGTTTTCGGCGGCGACCGGTGCGGCTGGACCCACGCGGACCCGAGGCGGCAAGGGCGGTGTGTTTTGGACGGTGATAGTGGCTTCCAGTGGAGTCCCGTAATCTTGACCGTCGAAAGGAGTCACGACGGCTCGAATGATTTGATTCTTTGTCGTCGCGCTCGCGGGTAAGCTCGTTCGAATTTCACCGGTGAGCAGATTCCCGTCCACGAACCATTGATAAACGAAACGTTCAGGGTCGTCGTCTGAGTCAAACCACGCCAAGGCCTCTGCCGTAACTACGGTTTCGGTGTACGCGGTCTCTGGACGCAGTCTGACCAAACCAATGCTCGGTGGCGTATTTTGCACGGTGACTGCCGTACTTGTCTGAGATTGCCCAAAGTCAAAACCATCGAAGGGCGTGACTCGAACCTGAATCTCTTGGTTCTTCGCAAAAAATTCGTCGTTCAAGGAAGCGCTGCTACTCGTAACCACCACTTGACCATCAACTAACCATTCGAAGCGGTAACGAGGGTTCGGCAGGTCTTGAAGATCTGCATCTTGCCAGTTCTGGGGTTGCGCGGTGACCAGACTGCCTTTTCGCGGGAGGCTCGGCTGAATTTGGACGCTAGAAATCGTGGGGACCGCGTTATCGATATAAATATTGGATGAAAGCTGCGTCGCGCCCTCTGCCTCACCATCGAAGGGAGTCACACCGCAAAGCAGGCCCCAAAACCTCGAAAAGAAGGTGCCGCTGATGCGCTGACTCGGGTTGTTGAGGTCAAACTGAGTCGTGTTTCGATACCAATTGTATCTGAGCGTAATCGGGTCACCATCGAGGTCAGTCACAGCGCCGCCCACGCATAATAATTCGTCGGCGACCGTACAGGGCGCTTGCTGACAATTCACGTTGTTCGGCCTACCGTCTGGGACGATATCCGCAGTCAGGATAACCGGGGGTGAGTTTTCGATTCGAATGGGGTTGGTCCGAACCACCGCGCTGGCTTGGTCGGCATCGTCATAGACTGTGAGCTTCGCTTCGATCAGTTGATGTTTGCGAGTGAACTCTGGAGCCAGCACTCGATTGTTGGGTGCACCCAAAGCTTGATTGTCGGCCAGCCATTCGACCTCGATGCGGGCGACGCGATCACCGGGGTCCGGGTCGGTGACGGTGTAGCCCAAAATGATCGAGCTGGTGGTTATGGGTCTATTGCCAGAGAAGCCAATGGTCGCCGTAACAACGACCGGCGGCGCACTCAAAATGGTCAGTTCTTCAGTTGTGGCTTGAGCGCTGCCTTCACCGTCGGTCACGGTGATTTGGGCCGACCAAACGTCACCTCGGGTGAGCATTTCTGCACTCACCGAGGCGGTTTGGGTACCGGGTCGAGCAAGACTCGCGGTCGAGGTTTGCGCCACGCTGGAGTTCTTCGTCCATGCGAAGCTCAGGTCGATGGGGTCATTGTCGGGGTCATCTACGTTTGCGGAAACCTCGAGGAGATCAATGGAGCGCACCGAAGTTGAAGTGAAAGTTAAAGTCACCGAAGGTGCGGTGTTCATAATTGTGACCGTCGCCGAGGCCGCCATCAAGCTGTCTTGGTAGCCGTCGTTTGCGTACACATCTACTCGCCACACCTCACCTTTGGTGGTGAAGCTAGAGGTCAGCTCGGGCACCTGCGGGTCGCCTTGCCGCTCTCCATTTTTGGCCCAGCGATACCGATAGGTGATCGGGTCTTGGTCGGGGTCGGTGCCTTCTTGCGTGATGTTGACCTCGACTCGCCCGAGGGTTCCGGTCGCGGTGGTGGATAGCTCAATGCTCGGCGGCGTGGGTGGGTCGTTGTCTTCGGGAATGACGATACCTGCGTCTCCGCCGGGTGGATTGCCCGGCATGCGGATGGTGGCGTTGACCTCTTGTCCGGGGTCGACCTCGTTGAGCATGGTGACGTCTACGACCGGCGAGATGCAGCCGATTTCTGAACAGGTGAGGGGCTCTCTCTCGGTACTCATGCACTCATTGTCGGAAAGAGAACATCGCTTCGCGAGGAACACCGGAAGCAGCAGAGTCTTGCCCGCGCGAAAACCGGTAACGACTCTTCGCGTGAAGAGGACCTGCCCCGAATCTGGGCTCAGGGCGCTGATGTCGAGGGTGACCGTCGCGGTCACGTTTCCTTCGGGTGGCACCACGGCGACGGAAAGTGGCAAAGGAAAGGCCCCGGAAATTGGTTCGCCATCCTTGTGGACTTCGAATACCTCGGAATCCAGCGGCTTGTTGTTCTTGCCGAGCCGCTTGACCTGAATCGCTCCCACCTCGGTGACGGGAAGGAGATCGCTATCGATGGTGAGAACGAGCTGCGTGTTTTCGGCCGAGCATCCGGCTGCCAACAAAAGCAGCGCCAGCCCCAGCCCCCCAAGCTGTTTTTGCACGGTCGTATTTTCGAGTGATTCGGAAGGAATTTCAAGCGAGGCGAGGGCCGTGGTCACTCAAAATGGCCTAACGTGAAGAGTGTTGTATAAAGTATTGGTATTACTTAGTGAAACTAATGTGTGAAGTGTTTTGATGCTGGCCTCTCTCCCTCCGCGAAAATCATTGCGGGGTAATAGAGCTGCCAAGCCCGTTTATTCCCGACAATCATTGCGGGAGAATGAACCAGAGGAACAAGACACAGTATCATGAATGTAAAGAAATTCGAGCAGAGTTTATTCCCGACAATCATTGCGGGGGAATAAACCAGCGCTAAGGTGCTCGCGTGGACGGATGCAGACCAGTGGGGTGCGGCGCTTATTCTTTTTCGCCGCGAACAGAGTCCCGAGGGTCTTCAGTCAGTCTCAGTGATGATCTATACTTCCTGCATGACAACGCGCGGGGGCCGTTTTTCTCTCATCAAACAACCGCTTGGAGTTCTGATTCTCGGGATCGCTTTGGGGGTATTCTCAGGCCAAGACGCCTGGGCGAATCCGCCGGGGGAGGCGAAGGTTTCAAAGACTGAGGCACCCGCGACTGTGACCTCTACGACCGTGGTTCGACTGGAAAAAATTAAGAATCCAACGAAGAAGCAGCTCCGCACAGCGAAGACTGCGTACAAAGAAGCCCAAAAATTCTTCCGAGCCGACGAGTTCGAGCTCGCGCTGCCGCTTTTCCAAAAAGCGTATACGTACTCTGGCGGAAAGGCGTCGGCCACCATGGGGCTCGCGCAATGTGAACGTCAGCTGCAGATGTATGATTCAGCCATCATCCACTTTGAAGAATTGCTGCAAACTAAGTTGAAAAAGTCGACAAAAACCCGAATTCAGCAAACCTTAGATATTTTGCTCCAGCAACAAGCGCGAGCTCGTAAGAAAGCCCAAGAGGCAGAAGAGCGACGTCTTGCGGAGCAGCGGGCCGCAGAAGATCGTCGCCGAAAAGAAGCCGAAGCTTTGGCGGCCAAGCTCAAAGAAGAGATCGTGGTGCAGGAAAAGAGCACGGTCGTAAAGGTGTTGGAGAGTCCTTGGTTTTGGGTCGCTATAGGTGCGGTGGCCGCGGGTGCGGGAGGCACTGCCTATTATTTCACCCGCCCGACCGTATACTCTGGAACGACCGACACCATATTCGGTCAAAACTGAGCACCCCCCCCCTAAAATCACCGTTAGAACCCTTAGTTTTCGGCGATTCGACTTGGCTATTCGCGAGGACAAGAGTAGTCCGTGTTGTGATGAGCTTGAATAACGCTCCCGCAGTCGTCACCGGTGCTGGTCGTGGCATCGGACGAACCATCGCCATCGAACTCGCCAAGGCGGGACACCCCGTTGCTTTGCAGTCCAGAACTGTCGAGCAACTCAACGAAACGAAAGCGCTGATTGAGGCGGCAGGTGGTCAAGCGGTGTGCGTGCCCGGTGACGTCACGGATGCCGCTGCGTCTGAGACCCTCATCGAAAAATGCACAGAGGCGTTCGGTATCCCGAAGATTGCGGTGGCTGGCGCAGGCCAGGCGATTTCAGCGCCGTTGAAACGAACCAGCGTTGAGCAGCTTCGACAATTATTCGAGGTCAACACCGTGTCTGCGTTTCATTTGATCAAGTCCTCGAGCGAGCGGATGATCAAAGCGGGTGAGGGCGGACGGATTGTGGTGGTGGCTTCCACGGCAGCGACACGAGGTATGTCTTATACCGCAGCCTATTCGGCCTCTAAGCATGCCGTGCTTGGACTGGTGCGGTCGGCGGCGCACGAGTTGGCCCCCAAGAAAATTACCGTCAACGCGCTATGTCCCGGCTGGGTCGACACGCCCATGTTTGATTACACGCTCAAGAATATCTCCGAAAAGACCGGATGTAGCCTCGAAGAAGCGCGAGCTAAGATTGAGAAAAACATTCCTCTCGGGCGAGTTCTCGAGACAGAGGAAGTTGCCGCGACTTTGATGTACATGGTTTCAGACGCGGCCGGTAAAATGACGGGACAGGCTGTGGTGATTGACGGAGGCGAGAGTTTGTAATGAAGCACGAAACGATCAATCCCGAAGACTGGGGCCGTCCAAAGGGCTACAGCAACGGTATTTTGGCGCAGCCCGGTCGACTGCTTTTTGTGGCAGGCCAGATTGGCTGGGACAAAGCCGAAAAACTGGTGTCCACCGAATTCGTTCCCCAATTCGAGCAAGCGATGCAGAATGTCATGGCAGTGGTCCTTGCCGCTGGCGGTGAGCCCACAGATATTTGCCGCCTCACAATTTACGTCACCGATAAGCAAGCCTACATCGACGGTATTAAGGACGTAGGACGAGCGTATCGCGAAGCGATGGGCAAACATTTCCCAACGATGGCGCTGGTGCAGGTCGCAGATTTATTGGAAGAGGGCGCAATGGTTGAGATTGAAGCGACCGCAGTAATTCCGGAGAAACAATCATGAGTGAAGAAGTAACAGGACTGCATTACGACATCGAAGACGGCATCGGTAAGATTCGACTCGATCGTCCGGACATGCTCAATAGTCTAACCTTTGATATTTACGCGCGGCTCCGTGACCTGCTGGTTGAAATTGAAACCGACGACCGGGTGAAGGTCGTGACGATCACTGGAACCGGAAAAGGCTTCTGCTCCGGTGGCGACGTCCACGATATTATTGGTAAGCTTCTGAGTTACGGCGCAGCGGATATGACCGCCTTCGCCCGTATGACCGGTGATGTGGTCAAGAACATGCGACGATTGCGCAAGCCCGTCATCGCGAGCATCAATGGCACTGCGGCGGGAGCGGGTGCGGTGATCGCATTGGCCTCTGATCTCAAAATCGCTTCAGACAAATCGAAAATAGCCTTCTTGTTCACCAAGGTGGGTTTGACGGGCGCAGATATGGGTGCGGCCTATTTACTTCCTCGAGTCGTCGGACTGGCGAAGGCTTCCGAGCTCCTAATGCTCGGCGATAAGGTGTCCGCAGAAGAGGCCCATCGCCTGGGATTATTCAACGAGGTAGTGCCGCATGAACAGCTTGAAGAAAGAACCTTGGCGGTGGCAAAGCGCTTGGTCGAAGGCCCCTCTTTTTCACTGGGTATGACGAAAGAGCTTATCAATAACAGCTTGGGAATTGATTTATATACCGGCATTGACCTCGAAGCGCGGGCGCAAACCATCTGTATGCTTGCCGACGATTTTAAAGAGTTTCACGCTTCTTTTGTTGAAAAGCGTAAACCAAACTTCAAAGGGAGATAAAACGTGACGAGCATTTGTGAATCCGTAGGTATTGAACTTGAATCTTCACATCCTGAACTTGAGGCGCGTGCCGCAGCATTCGCCCGAGAATTTGTGGCGCCAAGGGAAGATGATGAATCCGACGAGTTCGGTATTGAAATCACTCGCAAGCTCGGTGAGGCTGGGTTGCTTGACGTGTGTGTCGACCTAGATGTTCGGGGAATCTGTTTGGTTCGTGAGTGCATGGCGCAATACTCTGGACTGATCGACTCGATGGTTGCGTTGCAGGGACTTGGATATTGCCCCATCGAATTGGCAGGTGATGAGGCCCAAAAAGGGCAGTGGCGTGAAAAAGTCCGAAGCGGTCAAGCCATCCCCGCTTTTGCGATTACAGAGCCCAATGCCGGGAGCGACGTCGGCAGCATGACCACGCGGGCGGAACGCGACGGTGACGAATGGGTGATCAACGGCGAGAAATGTTACATCACCAACACCGGCATCGCGGACTTCTATCTGACCTTCGCTCGAACCTCCGACGATCGGGCACGCGGTATTTCGGCCTTCATTGTTCCAGCGGACAAAGTCGAAGTGATAGAGCGGTATGAATTGATCGCACCACACCCTTGCGGCGCCATCCGATATTCGGATGTTCGCGTGCCCGCCAGTGCGATGGTCGGCGAAGAGGGTGATGGCTTTAAACTAGCGATGGGAACGCTCGATCGATTTCGAGCCACAGTGGGTGCGGCAGCACTTGGGTTGGCTCAACGCGCACTCGATGAGGGGGTTGCTCGGTCCAAAGCGCGTGAACAGTTTGGTAAGCCCATCTCAAGGTACCAACAGATTGGCGCCATGTTGGCGGATAGTTGGACAGAGCTTACGGCAGCAAGATTGCTCGTGTACAAAGCCGCCGCCGCCCGAGATGCTCAGGACGACAACGCCGGTCTGCTTGCGAGTGGCGCAAAGATGCTGGCCACCGAGTCCGCACAGAAAGTGATTGATAGAAGTGTGCAAATCCACGGCGGACTAGGGGTGAAGAAGGGCACGACGGTGGAGAGATTATACCGAGAAGTTCGTGCTCTTCGAATTTACGAAGGAACCACAGAAATCCAGCGTGTGGTAATAAGCCGAGGATTATTACGCGGCTAAGCTGCGAAGTGAGAAATACTTATGTTTGATGATTTACAAGACCGCCTAGCGGGGACGTTCAAAAAACTCCGCGGACACGGAACGCTTTCTGAAGCCAATATCAAAGACGCGCTGCGCGACGTCCGCTTGTCGCTTCTCGAAGCCGATGTGAATTTCCGCGTTGTCAAAGAGTTCGTGAAAACGGTGAAGGAACGAGCCGTCGGTCAGGCGGTATTAGAGTCGCTTTCTCCGTATCAAGACTTCATTCGTATCGTTTCCGAAGAGTTGACCGCAACGATGGGTGGTCAAGCGGTAGAGCTCGACTTCAAGCGGAAGCCTCCTGTGGTCATTTTGATGATGGGACTTCAGGGTTCCGGTAAGACGACAACCTGTGGAAAGTTGGCTTTTCGCCTCAAAGCAGAAGGCAAGCGTCCGCTTTTGGTCCCCGCAGATATTCAAAGACCTGCCGCGATTCAGCAGCTGAAGACCGTTGCCAATCAGGTGGGTGCAGAGTGCTTTGATACTCAAGCGGGAATGAGCGTAGCAGAAATCGGCAAGAAGGCGCTCGAACAATGTGATCGCCAAGGTCAAGACGTCATCATCGTTGATACCGCGGGTCGACTACACGTTGACCTCGAATTGATGGACGAGTTGAGAGATCTCAAAGAACTCGTAGAACCTGCGTATTCGTTGTTGGTCGTTGATGCCATGACCGGGCAGGATGCGGTGAATGTTGCGGGTGATTTCAATAACCAAGTTGGAATTTCTGGCGTTGTTCTCACAAAAATGGACGGTGATGCACGTGGTGGTGCAGCACTTTCGGTTCGAAAAGTGACCGGAGCACCCATCTATTTTGTTGGTATGGGCGAAAAGTTTGATGCCCTCGAGGTCTTCCATCCCGACCGCGTCGCACAACGTGTTCTTGGAATGGGCGACATGATGACGCTCATCGAGAAGACGCAACAGAACTTCGATGAAAAGAAGGCCAAGAAGATGGCCAAGAAGTTCAAGAAAGCAGAGTTTTCTCTCGATGATTTCCGCGAGCAAATGCAGATGATGCGACAGATGGGCGACATGAAAGATTTGCTCAAGATGATTCCTGGCGTTGAACAAGCGATGAAGAAAATGGGGACGAGCGGTCCCGACCCTGACAAGGAAATGAAAAGGGTCGAAGCGATTCTCAACTCCATGACCCCGAGAGAGCGTGCTCAACCAAAGATCTTGAATGCCTCCCGGCGAATGCGAATAGCTAAGGGAAGTGGGACGTCGGTCCCAGAGGTTAATGCTTTTATGAAGCGCTTCAAAGATGCGCAAAAGATGATGAAACGCATGTCTAAGCTTGGTCCCGGCGGCCTCAAAGGACTCATGCGCGGCATGGGCGGTGGAGGTGGCGGCTTCGGCGGCTTTGGTGGCATGCGATGAGTGATTCAGAGAGTCCGATTCGGGTGGCGGTCCTCATGGGCGGCCCCAGCTCTGAACATGAAATCTCAACGCGGTCTGGCCAGCAGGTCGTGTCTGGACTAGACGAATCTTTCGAGGTGATTGCCGTTGTCATTGGCAAAGATGGCCTTTGGAAAATCGCAGATGATCAACCTCGAAAACTGGGCGAAGCGCTCGATGAGCTGAAAGAACGCGCGGACGTTGCCTTCATCGCATTGCACGGACCCTTTGGTGAAGATGGCACAGTACAAGGTGCGCTTGATTCGGCCGGGATACCGTATACCGGTTCTGGGGTACTTGGCAGTGCGCTCGCCATGGATAAGGTTCGCGCGAAAAAGATTTACGAGGCGAATGACCTGCCTATTTCACCGTCGGTGACGATTACGCCGAGAACATGGTCGGACCATAAGTCGGTCTTGCTTTCTCAAATTTCAGAGGCGATTGGATATCCTTGTGTCCTTAAACCCGCAGCGTCGGGATCCAGCTATGGTGTGTCATTCCCTGATTCGGAAGAAACACTAGTGACCGAGATTAGCGGGTTACTCCATTCTGATGTACCCCTCATGTTGGTAGAAAAACGGGTAATAGGCGCAGAATTTAGCTGCGGGGTTCTGGACATCGATGGCCGAACTCAGGCATTACCAGTGATAGAAATCATTCCGGATCCCGAGAAGTATGAATATTTTGACCTACAAGCAAAATACACCCCTGGTGCGACGCAGGAGATCACGCCTGCCAGAATTGACGCCGAACTTACGGAGGCGCTCCAAGAACTTGCGGTCAAAGCGCACAGTGCGTTGGGTTGTCGCGATTTCAGCCGAACGGACTTCTTAGTTAGCGAAGACCGCCAGCCTATACTCCTCGAAACGAATACTATCCCCGGTCTTACGGCAGAGTCTCTGCTTCCAAAATCAGCGAAAGCTGCTGGGTATTCGTTCTCGGAACTTGTGGGCTTGTTGGTTCGAAACGCGATTCAGCGCGGTGTGACGAAGTACTACTGATAACGCGCTACATGATCGCGTCCATGCTTTCTTTCATGACCTGCACGGTGCGAAGTAAATCTTCATTACTAAAACTGAACGGAGGCATCAAAACCATCACGGTGCCAAGGGGTCGAAGCAAGACGCCTCGATTTCGAGATTCCTTGGCGACACGATAGGCTACTCGGTCTCGAGGATTGGTATGTCTGAGTTCTAGACCAACCATAAGGCCGCGTTGTCGAATTTCTACGACTCGATCATCTGAGTGAAAGGGCTCCAGAGCTTCAGTCAGAATCTCGATCATTGTTGCTACGCGTCCAGTACTGGCAACTTCTTCGAGAGCTTCAAGCGCGGCATTTGAGGCGGCACAACCAAGTGCATTGCCGGTAAAAGTGTGACCGTGGAAAAAGGTCTTCTCACCCGTTGGTTGCCCGTCGGAGAATGGCTCGAATACATGGTCGCGGACGACGGTTGCCGCCATTGGTAAATATCCACCACTCAGGCCTTTGGCGAGACACAGAATATCCGGCACAACGTTTTCGTGGTCGACGGCAAATCTCCGTCCAGTTCTCCAAAAACCGGTTGCCACCTCATCTGCGATAAATAGCCCTCTGGTGTTTTGGCAGGCATCTGCAACCGCTTTGACGTAACCATTTGGCTGAGTGATCATGCCGGCTGCACCTTGCATCAGCGGTTCAATGATGACCGCGCAGAGTTCGTCACCAGCCTCTTGAATCATTTTCACCGCGCCTTCGATGTTGTGAGGAAGTTTTTGAACATCGAATACCAAGTGATCAAAATGACGATGAAACCAAGAAGAATATCCGAGAGACACCGAACCCATAGTGTCTCCGTGATAGGCCTCTGCGAGACTCAGAATTTTGGTTCGTGGTTTGTCGTGCTTTAGGCGTGAGTACTGAACAGCGATTTTTAGCGCTATTTCGACCGAGGTTGCACCGGCATCGCTAAAGAATGTTCGGTTGAGATCTCCTGGGCAGATTTCTGCGAGTCGAGCTGCAAGCTCTATCGACGGCGTTCCCGCGAGTCCAAGTAGGGTAGAGTGGGCTATCTTGTCCAGTTGGTCACGAATCGCTGCGTCAATTTTTTCAACGCGATGACCAAGCGTGTTGCACCAAAGGCTTGAGATGGCATCTAGGTATCTTTTGCCTTCAATGTCGATAATCTCGTTTCCTTCGGCGCGGTCGATAATAATGATTGGTTCAGCTTCAGAACCCCAGATCCCGTGATGAGTGAACGGGTGCCAGATATGTCGTTGGTCTAAAGTTTTGAGGTCAGTTGTCATCGGTAAACTCACTTAGTGTCTGCACTAATTTGTCCAAATGCTCTTTGGTATGGTCGGCGCGCAGGCTCAAGCGAATTCGTGATGTCCCTTCTGGAACTGTGGGAGGGCGAATGGCAACCACCAGGATTCCTCGGGTTTCTAGAAAGGATTGTATGTCGAGTGCTCTTTTGGGAGTACCAACGATAATAGGGAGGATAGGACCATCTGCGTCTGTGGATACTAGGAACCCTAAACCTGCCTTATTGAGGGCTTTTCTCAGATAATGGATATTCTCGGTGAGTCGCTCAAAGGGCCTTTCGTCGATGATGACTCGAAGCGATGCTCGAGTGGCTGCCGCCATAGCTGAGGGTAGGGCTGTGGAGTAGACAAAGGTTCGTGCAAAGTTCGATAACCAGCGGATGGTCGTCGCATTTGCTGCAATGAAGGCACCATGGGTCCCAAAGGCTTTTCCTAGAGTGCCTATGATGATGTCGGTGTCTGCCGTCAGCCCAAATTTATGTACAAGGCCACGACCATCTGCATCGATTCCGGTGGCATGAGCTTCATCGACAACCAAACCAGCATTGAATTTTTTCTTGAGTTCGACCAGCTTCTGTAGAGGCGCAATATCACCATCCATGGAAAAGCGGGACTCAGTCACGATGACCTTGTTGACGCCTTCATGGGCAATAAGCGCTTTCTCCAAAAATGCCGTGTCACGGTGAGGATAAATGACGAGGTCAGCGCCCGATTGTCTGCATCCATCAATGATTGAGGCGTGATTGAGTTGATCCGAAAAAATAACGAGGTCTTCTTTGGCTCGGCGATACAAGCGCCCAATCGCGTCGAGAATGCCAAGATTGGCTTGGTATCCGTTGGTCATAAGAAGAGCCGCTTCGGTACCTTTAAAGTCCGCAAGCTCGCGCTCTAGAGATTGAATAACAGGTGAGTTACCGGTGACGAGACGACTGGCGCTGCTGGAACTTCCACTAACATCAAGTTCGTGCTTGAAAGCTTGAACTATTTTTGGATGATGAGAGATTCCCAAATACCCGTTGCTGGCAAAATTTAGGAATACTTTACCGTCAATAGTTACAGAGGCGGTCTGAGGACCTTCGATCGGACGTTCGTTTTGGTCTCTGAGTAGTCCCAGGCTTTCTCGTTGTAAGACGAGTTGCTCTATTCTCTGGGAAAAATGATTCACAATTAAAGAACTCGCAGACGACTCGTTTGCTTATGATACTTTGCAGCATGCTTGTCAGCGGCCATGGGCGCTGTTTGTGCAATCTTCCTGACGTGGTCAGGCGCTTCGTCACTCTGCGTAATGCCTACGGCTCTTAGGCCTAATTCTTCAAGCATTTCTTGGTCTTTGACTGCTCCTCGACCGGGCGTAGTGAGATAGTTACCGACCATGGTACCGTTTGCACCCGCATCGAACATGCGGTGCTGTAAGTCTTTCAGTTGAACTTCGCGTCCACCACAAACGAAAATTTCTTGGCGTGGCATCATCAGTCTGGCCACTGCAATAATCTTTAAACAATCCTCAGGTGTGAGGTCCCAAGTACCTTCTAGTGGGGTTCCAGGTTGAGGGTTTAGAAAGTTGAGAGGAATGCTGTCAACATCGAGGTCTCGTAATTCTTGCAGAAACTCAATGCGCTGTTCTTTTGATTCACCCATGCCGAAAATACCACCAGAGCACACATGCAGGCCGAGAGATTTGGCATGCCTGATTGCATTGACTTCTTCCTCATAGCTATGAGTTTTCACAATTTCGGGATGAAAACTTCGAGCGGTCTCAAGATTATGATGGAATGCTTGGAGACCGGCGTCACGAAGCCTTTCTAAATCGACCTTGCCCATCAAACCTAGCGACGCACAACTCATCATTGAGGTTTGTTCACGAATACCTCGCAGCGCGGATTCTACTTCGCGAAGTTCTTCCTCTTTACGAAGACGTGTTCCCGAAACGACAATAGAGAATTCGCCAGCACCTTCTTGATCAGCTTGAATGGCTTCCTCCACAATGGTTTCGGCTTTTTTCAATGGGTAGACTGGTGCGTCCGTGTCGAAATGAGCCGATTGGCTGCAAAATGCGCAAGATTCGGCACAGCGTCCGCTTTTGGCATTCGTAATTCCGCAAAAACGTATTTCGTTCCCTTTGTAGTTTTCTCGAGTTGCTTTCGCACGTTGCAGTAACGCTTCGAGCTCGTCACCTTCAACGTCCAAGAGCGCTCGGGCCTCATCTAGAGCGATGCCTTCGATACCTGGGACGTGAGCAGAAAAAGTAGAAGCTTCCGACATGAGTTTTGCCGTATGATCTCGGCTTAAAATAGGCAAGAGTCACTACGAAAGTTCGAGCAGAACTTGGTAAATTTAGTTTGTTTTGTGCCTTTCCCGTAGCGCGGAAAGCCCGACACGCGCTGCGTCTCGAACATCCTGATTCTCATCTGAATGACAGGCTTCGAGGAGAGCGATGTCAGACTTATGACCCGAATTGCCTATGACGCGACAAGCTGCGGCGAGAAGAAAGTCTGGGGGCGGATGACGTGATGCGGCAAAGCGTTTGAATCGTTGCATCTTCGAACCGTATTTGTCTTCGATAAGTAACCGAATTCCCTCAAGAGATTCTTCTTTTGCTTCATTGCTGATGCTCGGTTTGTCAATAACTGCTCCGAGAGAGGCGAGGGCTTGTAAACGCATGCCGCCTGGCTCACGTTCATTTCGCAATATTTTCAGCAGTGTTCGTATCGAGGCGTCAGCGGTCTTGGGAGCGCTTGCTACGGCGAGTGCAGCATTCCTTCGAAGTTCGGGGTCAGTGTCTTCGAGCGCTCGACTGATTATTCGCGATGCTCGCTCGGGAGCGAGAGATGCCATTGTTTTGAGAGCTTCTGATCTGACTTGTGGATGGATATGTTCGAATAATTGAGCGACTTGATTATATGCCGCTTCGTGCTCGGTCTTTCTCAGTGCGATCATCAAGCCGCGTAGTACTCTCCAGCTTTGTTCGTGGTCTTCGAGGAGTCTTAGAGTGTCATCTGGGATATCCCAAGTTCGGCGCACCAATTCGTCTATGCACCACTGTTGCAGTTGAGGAAGATCAGCATGCTCTAATACAGCGATGAGCAGCATCAGTGCTGCTTCCGGCTCGAACATGCGAGCAATGTTTAGGCAGTCTTCATTCGGACCCATAGGATTGAGAATCTCTTTTTGCAGAGATTCAATCGATTCCTCGGTAGCAAGATTTTGTAAGCTCTCGTACGCAACTTTCGCGCCACCGACCGGAACAGGGAATTCGCCTTTTGCGTATCTCCAGATGGTGGCTATGAGATCATTTGCCGTCTCCCACTTGGACATATCAAGAAGTGTTTCCGCAGCAAGTCGAAGGTCTCTTATTGTTGCAGCGAAAGGCTCGTCTTCTCCTGAATGATCCATCTCCTCGAACAATCGATCAGGAGATTCTAATGCCGCCTCGGCGAGCGCAGTCGCTCGAATAAAGGTTCTCGCCGATTGAGAAAGGTTGTCTAAGTCGATGTACCCGTTTGTATAGAGAACAGCCAAGGCGTGAGCAGCCGGTTTATCGCTTCTTGAAATCAAAGTCCGGAGCATCAATTTAATGAGTCGAGCGCGGCATCGACGGTCATCGGCATGTTCTTGTTGTTCTGAATTTTCCCGTAACCACGGTTCAGACATTTCAACCGCAACTTCCGGAACAAGGCTTTCGCCGAGACCTGAGATCAAGTGCTCTTCCGCCTCGGCACGTGTCATCACTTCTTCCTGTCCTTGCAGTGCTTCACCAAGATGCCGTGCGAGCGCGATGAGAAGAGGAGCTTGCTGTATGCCTCGCAAAATATCATCCATGAGGCGGCTTTTGATTTTTCGCATTTCTTCTACACTTGCGTTGGCGAGTATAGGAATCATTCGAAGATCTTTACGTAATCGAGTCAGCGCAAGCTCCGCGCGCCACGGAATTGAACCTTTGAGCCCTTTAATCCGATCTTCGTTGAATACAATGGATATGCCGCGGACACCGGCACTGGCTAAGTCTCGTGACATGGCTTCGCCTGGATGAGTAATGGTCATGTCCGGTGCTTGCGTCATACGCTCAATAAACTTCTCGAAATGTTCTTGGGTGAGGTCTTGGGCCAAAGTGAATGAGAGCAAACCTTGTCGGTGAAAGAACTCGACCAGTTTCGGTGTGAATGTTCGTCCTGTGCCTTCGGCCAGTACGTCTCTCATGAGTTGGATATCATTGTCGCCGTCATAAAGGGCTACATCTTCTTCAGCGGTTTCGTTACGTGAAAAGCTCAGCTGAAATGAAAATTCGTGACCTCTCTCCTCCATGAGATTCACAAAGTCGTCATAGAGGCCAAGTAGGGCCTTACGTCCCTCAGGGTGATCGACGGAGTAGTAGCCCGTGCGACACATCGCCTTGGTCATTCCGAGGACAAAATCAGCCATTTCTGGGTCGATGCTTTGACCGAGGAGAGATGGGACAACCGATTGGCCTTCTTCAATCGGTGGCTCGATGTTTGCCGACATACGTAAAGTCTAAACCCAAACGGAGAGAAGCCCAAACCGTGCAGGGTATAACATAGTACGGAATCTATCGAGAGCGATTTTGCGCTGGGCATGGATGTGATAAGGGTAGAAAGCCGTAACGCTTTCACAAAGTGGAATGGATTTTTGGACTACGTATATGAATCAATCTGCAAAACAAGATCCAATGATTGGCCGTGTAATTGCGGACCGTTACCGACTGGAGGCCCGAGCCGGTGAGGGAGGGATCGGAGCGGTCTATCGCGCACGGCATCTTCTGATTGACCGGATTGTAGCGGTCAAAATCTTGCAGCCTTTGCGACGCGGGGAGTCACATCATAGAGATTGGTTTTTGAGAGAGGCCCGAGCAGCGAACCGAGTAAATCATGCGAACATCGTTGATATATACGATTTTGGTGATGATCGCGACGGTCTGTACTACCTAGTGATGGAGTACTTGCATGGTTCTCCTTTGTCTCACGTCATTGCACGAGGCCCGATGCCTGTCGGCCGAGCCGTTGACCTCATGGAGCAGATTTGTGCGGCGCTCGCCCGCGCGCACGATCTCGGTGTTGTTCATCGAGACATTAAGAGTGATAACGTCTTTCTTACCGAGCGCGGTGGTCGGCAAGACTACGTGAAGGTTTTTGATTTTGGTCTCGCTTCGCTAAAGCACGATGGACGACTGGCCCCCGAAGGCGCAGTCTTCGGAACTCCAGAATATATGTCCCCTGAGCAAACGCGTGGTGAAGACGCAACGCCAGCCTCAGATCTGTACGCCTTAGGAGTGCTATTTTTCGAAATGGTTACCGGCCGTCTTCCTTTCTTGAACAACGACCGGCAAAAATTGCTTGAAATGCATCGAACGGTTCAGGCAGAAAGTCCGAAAGTATATGAGCCGGATGTTCCTGATCGAACGGCAGAAGTGATCCTCAAGTTGTTAGAGAAGGCTTCGAGTGACCGCTTCCGCGATGCTCACCATTTGCACGAAGAGATCAAAAAAATGCAACGAGAAGCACCGAGAGCTTTATCTTGGTCTCCATCGAAATCGACCGATAGCTCGCGTCCGAAAAACAATAAGAAAAACCGAGTGGCAGTGACCAGTGGTGTTGCGGCGTGGGCGCTACGCTCCGTCATGTTCGGACGTATGGTGGCGAACGCAGATATAAAAGGGAATGCATTGCCGCTCGTTCAGAGATCCTTGGGAGATATGTGGATGTTTTGCACCTCGGCTGCGCGCGTCGAGAGCGAGATCGCGGCAGAAGCAAGTCGTGTTCAGCATTACGAACGGCGTTCACGGGATTTACGAGCTCAATTGGGTCGCCAAATTGCCGAGCTAGCAACGGAAGAGTCGAGGCTGGTGCGTTCGGTAGCGGATGCAGAGGCCAAGGCAGAAGCGATCCGAAAAGACGCGCAACAAGCTCGTGACCGACTTGATATGCAGTGGAGCGAAATTGCAAAACTTGAGGCAGCGGGTGAACAACAAGAGCTGAGAAAAGCCTATGAAAGCGCGGGTGCGGCCAGAGTACGTTTCTCTCAAAGGTCTCAAGAACTCGCTAAGATTGAGATCGAAATCAGCAATATGAAAACAAAAGCTCGCAATATGGGCCGGCGTATCATCGAGCTTAGAGAATCACTTGACCGTCAAGCTGACCGATTGGACGCAAGCTTATCAGATGCACGGAGAAAAATGGCTTCGAGTGGCCGTAACCGCGCCCAAGTGCTCCGTGACCTTGAAGATTCAGCGTTAGCCTTGCTGAATGAACTCGAAAATCGTCCTGAACTAAACGATTTGTTTTCTGAAATGGAAGCTCTGGTCGGACCACTGAATCGGATCCCGGGGAGAGCGTCAGCCATGGATTTAGATGAGATTTCGAAAAATCCGGAACACAATACTGTACTGACAAGTCTGCATGTAAAGCAGTAAGCGTAGCTGTTTATTCACCAAACATCTTGAGTCGCCGCTTTGCTTTTGTGTGATCGCATTCTGAACCTGAGTCAGCAGTGACTTGGGCTCTGAGTTTCTGGTTATGGTCGATCCAAGCATCTCTGACTTTCTGAGGAAGCTGATGTTTTTCCATTGATTCTCGCAAGATTTGGAGGCGTCGCTCAAACTGTCCTCCGAGAATTGGGTGCCTTGCGTGAGCTTTTCGCATTGTTTTTCCTTCGTAATTCATATCACGCGCTCCAAGAGCGATGCACGTCATTTGCGTCTCCACTCGAATCAGTCGTTCTTTATTCGCATTCCTGAAGTGAAAGCCGATCATCATATCTTCAAAGACTTCGTCGTAGAAGGTTCTAAGTATCGCTTCGATGGCATCTTTCCCGCCGGCTTGCTCGTACAAGGTAGTCATGATTCCTTCAGTCCTTTAGTGATGGTGCCCATGAGCGCTATGTCCATGATGATTTGCATGGTCGTCACCATGCATTTCTTCCATCGTGCGCGGTGCTTGTGCTCCGTCAGTTCCATAACCAAGTTCATCGATCAGCGAGCGTAGCTCCCAAACTTTCTCCCTGCTTATTCGTAAGTCGTTGTCTTCTTCTTTGATAGAATTTTCCACGATGACGTAATCTATGTAGGGAAGAACAGGTTCAATATTATCGACTGAGACGTTACTTACAAGTCCAAGAGGATAACCGTTCGCTGCTCTGTGCGCTTTCTTGACACGTTCAACCTCGGCAGCGATGCCCGTTTTTGGTCCGGCGATGTTGATGCCGTCGACCGAGCCCAGTACTGCGTGGATTGCTTCAGGAAGCGTAAGCCGAGTAAGTGGTTTAGTATGTTCCATCTGGACGCCCGCGACATGCATCGCAGCTGGTAACGTGTCCTTTTGAGTTTTGAGGGCGAAATGACGTTCTATCGTTTCTCCTTTCACGTATTCTCCCGTTTCCGATTTGTACTTGAAAGCTTCGTCAGGAGCCACTTTGCACCACACAATTTGGGCATTGAATTTCTTGGCTAACCGAAATGCCTCGGTGAGATTTTTTGGACCGTACTTCGGAGCACTTATTGCTAATGGGAATGCCGGATAACGTTCTCGTACAGCAGCTATGACTCTTTCGTATACGTCGATTTTCGTCTTCGCGTTCATGAGGACAAGTGCATCACCGCCTCCTTGCACAACGGCATCGATATTTTTCAGCGTTTCGTTAACTAAAGCAGTGTCGTTGACCATTCCGTTTGTGTCTAGGTGCCTATGAGCTTTGACGTGGTTGACGACCCATAATTGCACTTTGTTCGTCGAAATGTGAGCGAGTTTCGTGTGGGCTTGCTTTGGTGTCAGTAGAGCTTGGGGAGGTACACTGGGTAGTACAGTTGCACAACTCATCGCAAAGAACATTGAAAGCAGGCTAACCTGAAACATATAGAGTATGTAGTCAAATCGCCTTGAATTGTCGAGACGGAAGCACATGTCTACACGGATTCTTCTCGGTTTTTCGGGCCTCTCCAGTCGGAGAAAAGGCCAAGCTTTCGCATTATTTCTTCTTCGATCTTTGATGCACGAATCGCAGTTCCAAACAAATAGTCTGCAATCGGAATGACCACGTTAAAGTTACGTCCTGGATGCCGATGATGAAGAAAATGGTGTCGGTTCAGAAAGCGAAAAGCTGGGTTTCGAAAAAACCAGCGGTTAGATGGTATATGCATTTCTGTATGTAGATGGTTCCATAAGAACATGTAGCACAGAAGCATGAACGCTAAAGCTGCGCTTCCGATTGGCAAGTACCACAGATAAAGACAATGAATCGGAGAAAAGATCAGATTGGTGACAAAGTAATCGGTCCAAATGAAGCGCAGGTTGAGTTCACGACCAACTGGGTCTAATTCGTGGTCATAGATTTTATAAAACTTTCGATGATGCAGAATGGCGTGATTTGTATAAACCTCGGTAAAATAAGCTCTCGCGCGATAGAGCAGTGAAGGAAGAACTTTTCGGTGCATGAGATACCGATGAGCGAACCATTCTACGAAGCTAAATAAAATAAAGTGCGTCAAAACGAGGACGAGAAAAAGAGAGATGAGCTGTATGTTCATCAGGAGTCCTCAGTCTGAATATGTTTTAAACTTTGTTGAATTGCGTCGGCACCCGTACGCTGAAGCGGCGTACCCTGGATGAGTTCTGTGACGTAGGCCTTGTTTTGCGCTATTTTGACAAGGTCAAGATGAACCATCGATTCTTTCGGAGTAAAACGTGGTTCATTTGTTTCCTTGCTGAATTTGTTCCAGGGACACACTTCTTGGCAGATGTCGCAGCCTGCGACCCAATTGTTAAAGTCAGGAGTCTTTTCCGTAAACTCTTTTCGATGCTCGACATTCCAATAAGTAATGCATCGATTCGCATCCAGTTGATAAGGCTTAACAAAAGCGCCGGGGGGGCAGGCGTCAAGACATGCCGTACATGTTCCACATCGGTCGACGTGACGTTCATCGACGATCAGGTCAATATTGGTGATGAGAGTTGCCAGAAAAGTATAGGTCCCCAGGCGAGGACTGATAGCCATCGTAGATTTACCAATCCAAGCGATACCAGCCTCTTGCGCCCAGTGTCTTTCAAGGACAGGCGACGTGTCGACTGCCGGATGCACGACGGCCTGTGGATCCAAAGTCAGAATATGTTTTCTCAGCTTGCGGATCTTTTTCCGAATGACCTTGTGGTAATCATCGAATCTTGCGTATCGAGAGATCTTAATTTTGCCAGTTTGGACCGGCTCTGACTCTGGAGTGTAGTATGACATTGAGAGTGCAATGACCGTCTTGGCGTCAGGGACAAGGAGGGAGGGATCGCGACGTTCATTCTTCGTTCGCGCCATGTACTCCATACCAGCGTCGTATCCCCGATTCAGCCATTCTTCAAAATGCCCGTCCGGGTCAGCGTTTCCAGCCGCCGCGATACCTACGGCATCGAACCCGAGTTCGAGAGCTTTCGCTTTTATGGCCTGCGTGAGGCTTTTGGAGCGTGAATTGCTCACAAATAGTACACTGAACGCTTCGACCGGCGCTGTAAAGCATTTGACAGCGGGTGTTTGCTTTGGGTATCCCCGGCCCCAACATGAAAGCAATTAAACACTCTGTATCATTTATGATTGTGGTCGGCACCGTAGCGGCGTGTGCTTCTTCTGGGCGTCAAGCGGCCTGGGAAAAACCAAACACTCCTGCCGCGAACGGCTCTGCTACATCATCGACTTCGACTTCATCTATTTCGTCGCATATGTCAGAAGGCAACGCCGCCTGGGCCAAACGCGATGATAAGGCGATGACGGAAGCGGCGATTGCTGCTTGGGAAAAAGAAGTCGCAGCGAACCCCACGAATGGGGAGGCTCTCATCATGTTGGCGCGTGCTCATTACTTCTACGTGACGGCTCATGTTGGCCTCGATGGCTCAGCAGACAAAGACGCTCGAAAAGCACTCTATCAAAAAGGTGTTGATTACGGTGAAAAGGCGCTTCTTCTCGTTGATCCTAATTTCGGAAAAGCGATGGCTGCTGGTGGCGACTTTATGGAAGAAATTGCAAAAATCTCTGCACCAGCGATTCCTGCTGCGTACTGGTATTGCACAAACCTCGGCCGCTTCGCAGTCGAAAGCGGTTTATCTGTAAAGCTGTTCTATAAGGACCGAGTAGCTGCAGCGATGAAGCGAATTCACAAATTAGACCCGGACTTCTTCTATACGGCAGCTGATCGGTATTTTTGTGCATATTACTCTGCGCTACCCGGAATAGCAGGTAAGGACGTCAAAAAGTCCGAAAAACATTGCAATATTGCGCTGGAAAAAAGCCCTGCCTATTTGTCAAATCATGTGACGAAGGCTGACTTTCTCGCGAAAGAGCTTGACGACGAAGACATGTACCGAAAACTTCTCGAGCAAGTTTTGGCGGCACCTGATGGTGAAGATCCTGATTATGCGCCAGAAAATCGTGGTGCGAAACGAGCAGCGAAAAAATTGCTCGCAGATATCGATGAAGTCTTTTAGGACGGGATACTAAGATGGTAAAAACAAATTTTTTCGCCGCAACAGTCGCGGTCCTTTGTTTGGCTGTGCCAAGCACCTCGCAGGCTAAAGATAAGAAAAAGCGTACCGTGGTCAAGGTTGCGACTGTAGCACCCAAAGGAACGCCGTGGTCCGAGTTGATGGACCGTTTCAAGCGGCGCGCGAAAAAACTTACCAAAGGAAAGATTAAGACGAAAATCTATTACGGTGGAAAGCTTGGTGGAGAAAAAGAAACCATTCGTGAAACTCGTGATGGTCGCGTACACATGTGGGGCGGCTCAGCAGCCGCGGTCGCAACGATCGTTCCTGAGCTGTACATCGTCGAGGCGCCGTATTTGTTCAGCTCGTCGGAGGAAGCCGATTTTGTTCTCGATAATTACGCAAGAAAACCGGTGGAAGAGCTTCTTGCTAAAAAGGGATTCGTCTTCTACCAGTGGGCCGAGAATGGCTGGCATGGTCTCGCAAGACGCGGAGGATGCATTGAGAACCTCTCTGATCTTAAAGGCGTGAGAATTCGTAGCCAGGAGGCCGCAATTCACCTTGATTCACTCAAGGCCATGGGTGCAAGCCCCGTCGAAATGGCAGTTCCCGAGGTCTTGCAGTCGCTTCAAACCGGCGTGGTGGATGGCTTTTCCAACACGCCTCTCTTTTCGTTCGCAACTTCTTGGTACCAAGGAATTGATTCCTTCACGACAACTGATCATGTTTATCAGCCGGCGATTATTCTTTATTCGAAGAAGTGGTTTGATAAGCAGACTGACGATATGAAGAAGGTTCTTCTATCAGACCGAGTTAAGGACCAGAAATTCGGACGCGATGGTGTTCGTCTGCTCAAGGACGGTTTGCTCGACAATTTTCGTAAGGCTGGTAAGAAGGTCTGCGAAATGTCTGACGCCAATCGCGCTCAACTGAAGAAAGCAACCTCCAAGATTTTCGCGAAGTATAAGAAAAAGTACGGCAAGCGAGGCGGAAAACTCTTCAAAGCGATTGAAGACGGTAAGAAAGCCTGGGCGAAGAAAAATAAATAAGCGATGAGCAGAGGGATACTCGGAGCTGTACTGGTCCTTTCATTTGGATTGGTTTTATTTGAACAAATTTGGGTTTGGTACATCTCCACTCTGCTTATTGGCGGCTCGATTGCTCATGTGCTCATGGGTAAGGGACCTCCTGGCCGATATCTGCGATCCTTGGATGACCTTGTGTATGAAGGCGAAAAGGTTATCGTCAGCGTCTCTCTCGTTGTGATGTCGCTCGTTGTATTTCTCGACGTCGTGTATCGAACTGTAGAAAACAGTAGTGGGCCTCTGCTCATAGGATTTGCGATAGCACTATTGATCGCCTGCCTTGTAGGTAGTTTTACGCGACGTTGGACGAAGCCGCCTTCGACAGGGAAAAAGTTTGTAGTAGCCCTGCTGGCATTTGCCATAATTGTCATGGCCTGTTTCGTTGTGACCTTGAAGCCCAACGGTTTTGGCTGGTCTCAGAAACTTGCTTTGTGCCTGATGCTCTGGGTCGGCCTCATTGGCTCCTCCATGGCTACACATGATGGACGGCACATTGCTGTCGACGCTGTTCGGCAGGCTGTTCCTGATTCTTTGAAGCGTAGTTTTGAAGTGGCCGCAGGACTACTTACGGTGGTTGTATCAGCGGTCTTGACTGCGTTGGCGATCGGCTACGTACGCGCGAATTGGTTTGAATGGGTCGATTCCGACCTCGAAGCTGGCGTGTTTGAATCCGTGCCCATCCCGTATTGGGCAGCAACACTCTCGATTCCTATCGGTTTTGGCATCATGGCTTTTCGGTTTCTGGATGTAACGATTAACGGTGCTCGGAAAGCAGATCTACTCAGCTCGCTCGGCGCAGCATCAGAAGAGGAGGGCTCGGAGTGAGTTTCGACGAGTACAAGGGGATACTCTTGGTCCTCCTGCTTGTCTTTGGCATGAGAGCATTCTCTGCCAAAAAGGCCGTTGCCGTTATTTTTACGGGGGTGGTGACCTCACTCTATATCACTGCATCTCCAGGCGCCTTCGTCGTGATTGGAACCGTATTGTTGTTACTGGTTCTTTCAACGCCTTTATTTGTAACGTTGGGCGTTTTGAGCTTTGTTTGCTTCTATTTCTTGGCCACCGAGTACCAGCATTTTGAAGATTATCGCCTGATTATCGAGAAGATCTTTACGTTGACGGACAAGAATGTACTTCTCGCTATTCCTTACTTTATTATCGCTGGTTCTTTGATGACTGCCGGCGGCATCGCCCGCCGAATTGTCGAATTCGCGGATGCTTTGGTCGGATGGCTGCCTGGAGGCATGGCTGCTGCAGCTGTTTTGTCATGCATGTTTTTTGCAGCGATATCAGGAAGCTCTCCCGTGACCGTCATCGCGATTGGGTCCATTATGATGCCGGCGCTCCTCAAGAGTGGTTACAGCGAAAAGTTCTCCTTGGGACTTGTCACTTCTGCGGGCTCGTTAGGGATTTTAATTCCTCCCTCGATACCGATGATTATTTACGCGATCATGGTCGCTGGAACCATGAGTGTGAATGTCGCGGACCTTTTTCTCGCCGGGATTGGCCCTGGGTTTATTATCGGTGGTTTGCTCATTGCTTACTCTGTCTATCACGGAGCAACTCGACCAGACTTTTCGTGGAAAGCTGTAAAGCCTCCTTCTGGGAAAGTTATTTTTGAAAAATTCCTGAACGGATTTTGGGCCTTGCTTCTGCCGGTTATTATTCTTGGGGGAATTTATCCAGTCTTCGGTCCGAGAGGCTTGTTCACCCCGACGGAAGCCGCTGCGGTCGCGGTTGTGTATGCATTCGTGGTCGAGATGTTCATTCACCGTGAACTGAGTTTGCCGAAACTACCGGCATTACTCGTGGACTCAACCATCATGATGGGAAGTCTTCTGATTATTCTCATTCTCTCCTTTGCCCTCAACCATTATCTTGTCGACCAACAGATTCCGGACGAAGCGGTGACCTGGATGACGAGTCTTGAGTTAGATCGAGTGACGTTCCTGTTGTTGCTGAATGTGTTTTTGCTCTTGATTGGCTGTCTCATGGACATCATGAGCGCGATTATGATCGTGGCTCCCTTGGTGGCGCCGATTGCGGAAAGTTTTGGAATTAGTCCTGTACATCTAGGAGTGATCTTCGTTGTAAACCTCGAAATTGGCTATTTGACTCCGCCGATTGGGCTTAATCTTTTTGTATCAGCGACCTTATTCGATAAATCGATCGGATATGTCATTCGTTCGATTGTGCCGTTCACGCTATTGATGCTGCTCGGTCTTGGTGTGGTCACTTGGTATGAGCCTGCCTCGATGGGGATAGTAAGGACACTCAGAGGAGAATCCTTCTTCGCGACACCGGAATATAAGCCTAAACCTAGGATTATAGATTCTGACGATGACGACGAGGATTTTGAAGATGATGATGAAAGCGATGACGAAGATGAAACGACTTCTGGCGATGGTGTTCAGTCCCTCCAGGAATTAATGAAGGCCGCACGTCAGAAAACCGCGACATCAACTGAAGTCGATGAAGAGCCCGAAGATGAAGATTCTGATGAAGATGAAGAATCGACTGACGGTGAAGGTGTTAAGTCTCTGCAGCAATTGATGAAAGAAGCCCGAGAGAAAGCAGAAGCAGACGATGAAGCCTCTGATGACGAGGACGCCGAGTATGAAGATTCTGATGATGATGATGATGATGAATCGACTGACGGCGAAGGTGTTAAGTCTCTGCAGCAATTGATGAAAGAAGCCCGAGAGAAAGCGAAAAAGAAAGGAATTACGGAATGAACGCAATTAAGACGGCAGATGGATTAGATCTCTACGGACATGATTGGTTAGTAGAAGACCCTGTCGCGACCGTGGCCATCATCCACGGCTACGGAGAACACGGTGAACGGTATGAGCACGTGGCCAAAGCCTACAACGACAAAAGGATCTCTGTTTTAGGCGTTGACCTTCGGGGTCATGGACGCTCTCCTGGAACTCGCGGATATGTGGATCGCTTTAGCGACTATCACCTTGATTTGACGGCGCTGTATGAGAAAGCACTAGAAGCATCAAAGGGCACTCCTGTATTTGTTTTTGCTCACTCAATGGGAGGTCTGATTTGCTTAGACTGGTTGAGCTCTGGTGTCAGAAGAGAGTTGCCTGGAGTGATTATTTCCTCGCCATATCTCGGCTTGGCGCTTGCTGTTCCTGAGATAAAGAAAAAACTTGGTCTCCTGACTTCTGCTTTTATTCCAAAGTTAGCTATGAATACCGGTCTTCTTGGAAAGCATGTGACACGTGACCCGGAAAAGGCGCGGCTTTACGATAGCGACCCCTTGAACAACAAGAAAGCTACCTCTCGCTGGTTTATTGAAACAGGTTTGGCCATCGAAAGAGTACATGCTGTTGCTGCGGCGCATATACAATTTCCGATGCTTCTTCTTTATGGTGGTGACGACCAAGTGGCTTCGGCGGACGATACAGATAGATTTGCAGCTCAACTCAAAGGTGAAAATATCACAACGGAAAGACTCCCGGGGTATGCGCATGAGCTCGTGAATGAGCCTCTTGAGTTTCGAAACGTGATAATCCAGCGAACAGCGGATTGGGTTTTATCGCAGATCTAAATTCGGGTCCAAACAACTGTGAGTGCGCTAAGACCAGAGCTAGCCAAGCTGCTAGAAACCGGAAAGCTAACGCCAATGATGCGACAGTATTTGACGGTGAAAGCACAATACCCTGAAGCGATTGTACTTTTTCGCATGGGCGACTTCTTTGAAACATTTTACGACGATGCTGAAGAATGTGCTCGATTGGTAGATCTCACACTCACTAAGCGGTCGAAAGAAAAGAACGCGGCGCCTATGGCGGGTGTGCCACATCATGCTGTCGATAATTACATCGCTCGTCTTGTAGAACTGGGTCGACGAGTAGTCATGGTCGACCAAGTGGAAGACCCCAAGAAAGCCAAGGGGCTGGTTCGTCGAGAAATTACTCGAGTAATCTCGCCTGGAACCTACGTTAATCAGAACTCTTCAGGCCGCCAACCCACGTATCTTGTTGCGCTTAGTGTCAGGAGTAAAAGGAAAAAGTCAGTGCCTTGGGGATTGGCAGTCCTGGACGTGTCCACGGGTGAGTTTCGAGCCACCTCCGGCGAAGATATTAATCTTGCTGTCGAAGAGGTCGCCCGCCTTGAAGCAAAAGAGCTTCTCGTGACCGAGGGCCTCGCGCACGATCATATAGCTCGATTGGCCCCACAACGATTAGAAAACGTCACGCTCACACCCTTAGATGATGGAGAATATAAGTCCTCGAACGTTCGCGAAGTTCTTGAGCGCGGGATAGGACCGGACGAGCTTACTGCCGCGGAAAAACTTCTTCCCGCCGTATCTGTCGATGCAGCCGCAATTGTCCTGAAGTACGCGGAAGAAACACAGTTACGTTCAGAGTCTTTTGAGCGGCAAAAGGGCGGTCATTTTGGCCATATCAATCAGCTGCAGCCTTATCTTCCTGGCGATGCTTTGTTGCTTGATACTCAGGCACGACGGCATCTCGAACTTTTTCGAACCTCCACAGGTCATCGCAGCGAAGGCTCGCTTATGCAGATTATTGATTGTGCGGTGACAAGTATGGGAGGTCGTCTTATTGGGCGTTGGTTATCCAGACCTTCCACCAGCGCTCAAACAATTAATCGACGGCTCAACGCGGTCCAATCATTGATTGAGACTCCGAGTATGCTGGACGAGATTCGTGGCTGCCTAAAGTCTGTATATGATCTTGAACGTCTCCTGGGCCGCATAGTCATGGCGCGTGCCAATCCTAAAGATCTTGCGGCTCTTCGAGAAACTTTAAGGCGTGTTCCCGATGTGCTTAGCCATGCAGCTTCATGCCGAGTGGGGCAGGATTCTGTTTGGTCCGACATCGATGAAAACCGTTTGAATCAATTGGCCAAAGTGGATGATTGTCGTGATGTCTTTGAAAAACTCGTAAAGGCAATCGTGGATGTGCCTCCAATAGATTTTGGGAAAGAGCGAATCTTTGTCGAAGGCTATGATATTGAACTTGACGGTTACGTGAAGCTTGCGACCGAAGGCAAAAAAGTCCTTGACGAAATCGAAGAGCGAGAACGTGAACGAACAGGAATATCTTCACTGAAAATCAAATTCAATAGAGTCTTTGGTTATTTTATTGAGGTAACAAAAGCGAATTTGTCTCTTGTTCCGGATGACTACGTGCGAAAGCAAACAACCGTTAATTCGGAACGGTACTTCACGGCGGAACTCAAAGAGTACGAGGAAAAAGTTCTCAGTGCGAATGAGCAGCGCCGTGTCCGTGCAAATACGCTCTTCGACCAACTGATAGAAGAATTATTCGTAGAAGCAAAGCGCTTGAAGGATCTAGCGAACACCCTTAGCGAAATCGATGGATTAAGTGCCTTTGCGCATATTGCTCAACGTGATGCATGGACTCGGCCAGTTGTTGACCACGAGGATAGAATTGAGATTGTAGCGGGTCGCCATCCCGTTCTCGAAGCGCGCTCTTTCGAGTTAGGCGAAAGATTTGTTCCTAACGATATACGGCTCGATAAAGATGAGCAGATGCTAATCGTTACGGGACCTAATATGGCTGGCAAATCGACCATCATGAGGCAAACGGCTTTGCTCGTCATTCTCGCTCAAATGGGTGCCTTCGTTCCTGCGCAATCAGCAAAAATCGGAATAGTAGATCGAGTTTTTACTCGAGTTGGTGCAAGCGATGATCTCTCGCAGGGCCAATCAACTTTTATGGTAGAAATGACAGAGACTGCGAGGATATTACGTTCGGCCACGTCCAGGTCGCTCATTATCCTGGATGAAATCGGGCGAGGCACAAGCACTTATGATGGTCTTTCCATCGCCTGGGCTGTCGCAGAGTATATTCATGATCATCTGCGCGCAAAAACGCTTTTTGCGACGCACTATCATGAGCTGACCGAGATTTGTCGCGAAAAAGAGAATGCTCGAAACTATCATGTGGCTGTTAAACAATTTGACGAAGAAATTGTCTTTCTGCGTAAGCTTGTAGATGGACCAACAAACCGTAGTTATGGCGTGCAGGTTGCTCGTCTGGCTGGTTTGCCGAAGCGAGTATTGCAACGGGCAAGAATTGTGCTGTCGAAACTCGAGGAACAAGACCATTCAGTCAACGTTGCGAGGCAGAATCAAATGTCGCTGTTTGTGCCGGCCAAAGACGATGGTCTCTCGGTTGAAACAATGGAAGTGCTAGACGCACTGAAGGCGCTCGACGTGGATGATATTACGCCGAGACAGGCCTTGGCTCAGATTGCTGAGTGGCAGAGTGCGATGAAAAACAAACCCTCATGAACCTTGGGCGTTGAGTGAGACTAATTATGGAGGTTACGGATGCCGTTTTGTCCAATTTGTCATTCTGAATATAGAGCTGGCTTCGTCATATGCAAAAGCTGTGATGATACGCCTCTCGTAGAGGTGCTCACAAATCAGGGCATGGAACCTGACATCAAACCAGGTGAGGAAACTGCCGCGATCCATATCGTTACCGGTGAAGCCGAAGACTCGCTCATTGAAATAGATGGTGAGGAATACAATTTGGCGTGTATTCATCCACTGAGTCGGGCGCGTGACTTCATGATGTCGCTTGCTTCCGAAAATATTGCTTCTGTGATTCTCGAAATACCTAAATTAAGGCTGGCAGGCGATCAGCCTGCTTATGAAGTTCACGTTCGCGCCGAGAGAATAAAGGAGGCGCTTGAGGTCATCCGAGGGCTTTGGGAATCGTTGACGGATACAGGAGAATCTCTTGAAGATATTTCAGCAGAAACCTGTCCAGCCTGCGGGGCTGACGTTCCACTCGATGTGGAAGAATGTTCTGAGTGTGGTCTCATGATTGGAATTGGCGAGGATTTTTCCGACGATGATGATGAATAAACGTGTTTTTCAAAGGAAGGCTCTGTTTGTGCTAGGAGAAAGGTTTCGCATCCTCTAAAAAGGATGCTAAGGAAGAGCGTAATGGCTACGAAAAAGAAGAAAATTGCAAAGAAGAAGGTTGCTAAGAAAAAGCCGGCAGCGAAGAAGAAGGTCGCCAAGAAGAAGGTCGCCAAGAAGAAAGTCGTGAAGAAGAAGGTCGCCAAGAAGAAGGTCGCCAAGAAGAAGGTCGCGAAGAAGAAGGTCGCGAAGAAGAAAGTCGTGAAGAAGAAGGTCGCGAAGAAGAAGGTCGCGAAGAAGAAGGTCGCGAAGAAGAAGGTCGCGAAGAAGAAGGTCGCGAAGAAGAAAGTCGCGAAGAAGAAGGTCGCGAAGAAGAAGGTCGCGAAGAAGAAGGTCGCGAAGAAGAAGGTCGCGAAGAAAAAGACCGCGGCAAAAAAGAAGGCTCCAAAAAAACGGCCCTCAACCAAGAAGACGAGTTCTCTAAAAGTATTAGTCGTCGATGATGATCCTGACATCCTGAGACTCCTCGTTCCGTATCTGTCTGGACTCGGATTCGACGTCCTCGAGGCCAATGATGGTGAATCAGGACTACAGGCCATTTTGGTCGAACAACCGAATATTGTCGTGCTGGATGTTGAAATGCCTGGTCTAGACGGATGGAAAATTACGAAATACGTCCGCGAGCGCTCGGTATTGAATCAGGTTCGAATTATCCTAGCGACGGGTATCGGTGAAAACCTGAATAACATGACGGCACCTCTGTTCGGTGCGGATTTGACGCTGAATAAGCCATATGGCTTAGACGAGGTCGAAGCCGCGGTCTTCGAACTGTCTCAGCGTATCGCTGCAGGTGAGTTTTAGCTGAAGTTTCTGACTGACTTTCGTAATACTTTGGCTCGACCTGTTCGGTGACGAGTGCTACCTGTTGGACGCGTCAATGACGGCTGTAATCCAAGAACTGCGCATTGAAAATTTCGCGATTGTAGATCGGCTCGAGCTTTCGTTCGATGGAGGACTTACGGTTCTGACCGGTGAAACAGGCGCTGGAAAATCAATTCTTATTGGTGCGCTAAAGCTTTTACTCGGTGGTCGAGCGACTGCGGATATTGTTCGAGCTGGTTCAAATCGGGCGGTCATAGAGGCACTAGTCAATTTGGCCGGAAATGACACTACGGCAAACTTTATCAGAGAGAAGGGGATTGAACTTGACGATAACGAAGTTGTCGTCCGGCGAGTCATCAATAAGTCTGGCCGGAGTCGCGTCTCGGTCAATGGTCAGCTCATCACTGTCGGGATGCTTGGTGAAATGATGCGTCCTCTGATTGATATTTCAGGTCAGCATGAGCATGTAGCGCTGTTGGATCAAGAAAAGCACATCGACCGAGTTGATGAGTTTGGTCAACTTAATGGACTACGAGCGGCAGTGGCCGATGCTCATGCGCGAAAAATAGGGTACGAATCCGCGCTGGCTTCTCTTGCCATAGATGACGCAGAACGAGCTCGGAGAGAAGACTACCTGCGCTTTCAACTCGAAGAGATTGAAAATGTCGACCCACAGCCTGATGAGCTTGAAATGCTTGAAACCGAGCGTACTAGACTGGTCAATATGACGAAGCTCGTTGAAGGAACCAGAACGTCGGAGGCCTCTTTATATTCGAGTGATGGAGCGGTGATTGAGGTTCTTGGCGAAATTCAGCATCGTCTTGTCGAGTTGTCGCGATTAGATGAGGAGGTAGAGCCACTCGCAGACTCGGTCTCAAGCGCATTGGCGGAGCTTGAAGATCTATCTCGAGGCCTGGAGCGATATTCTGTTTCGCTTGAGTATGATCCGGAGAGACTCGCTGAGATAGATGATCGACTCGACACGTTGCAACGTCTTATGCGGAAGCATGGTGGTAATCTTGAGTCTCTGCTTGAGGTAAAGGAGCGACTTGCGGACGAATTGGACAATCTGTTTCATGATGAGGCTCGCCAAGCGGATATAAGAGCCGCGCTCGAACAAACTGAACGAGAGCTTGAGGCCGTTGCTGTTCGGTTGACTGCCGCACGTAAGAAGGCCGCGGTGAAGCTTGAAAAGATTACCGAGGAAAACCTTCGCGAGCTGGCGATGCCTGAGGCCAAATTATCAATTCGTTTGGTGCCGCTCAAAGTTGTATCTGCTCGAGGTGCTGAGCGGGCGGAGATTTTGATCGCTCCGAATCCAGGAGAGGCTTTTAGGCCCCTACATAAGACAGCGTCTGGAGGTGAGTTGTCTCGACTGCTGTTGGCCTTCAAGCAGGTTTTGGCAGATGTGGATCGGGTCGGTTTGTACGTTTTTGACGAAGTCGATAGCGGAGTAGGAGGCTCGGTCGCCGATGTGATCGGTCGCAAGTTAAAAATGGTTTCTCAAAAGCGCCAGGTTTTGACCATTACTCACCTACCGCAGGTAGCTGCTTATTCTGATCACCACCTATTCGTACGTAAGACTCTAGAAGATGGCCGCACGGTTAGCCGAGTTGAGGCACTCAATGAAGCTGATGTGGTGAGTGAGCTTGGACGAATGCTTGGGGGGGCTTCGGTCACAGATCAGTCGATCACTCTCGCTCAAGAGATGAGAGAAATGGCCAATTTGCGCCAGCGGCCATGATCTTGACCCTCTCGGCGAGTCGTCTGGCATGATGAAGGGTTTGTTCTATACGACTTTGCTCGTAAGTATCTGGGCTAAGTTGTCACGTTTCGTTGAAATATCTTTCCCGATGAGCATATCATGCACGCACCCACAGGTAAGCGATTGGCGGACAGAAGAATAAATACCCTGTCGTTCGGGCAGACCGACGTTGGAATGCGTCGCGATCACAACGAAGACAGTTTACTGGTGAATGATGACCAACGGCTTTATGTTGTTGCCGATGGTATGGGCGGTCATGCCGGCGGCGAAATGGCCTCTAAAATTGCTGTGTCAACAATAGACGAATTTGTTTCAACAGAGATGTCACCGCTGTTGAACGGGCAAAAATTTAAGGGGCCTATCGAGCAGCATCCAGCGTTGATGGTTCTGCCGAATGCTGTCAAGGCAGCTTGCGCGCAAATTTTCAGAACGGCGCAAGAAATGCCTGACCTACAGGGGATGGGGACAACAGTCACAGCCGTTAGCTTCGTTGACTCGTTTGCCTTCTTTGCGCATGTAGGGGACAGTAGAGCTTATTTGGTGCGTGATGGGCACATTGAGCAATTGTCGGAAGACCACTCACTTGTGAACGAACAATTGAAGGCCGGTCTGATCACAGAAGAGCAGGCTCGAATGAGCCGCTTTAAAAATATCATTACTCGTTCCGTAGGTTTCGAAGAAGATGTAGCTGTCGACACGATGGTTGTTCCGATTCAGCCCGGCGATATTTACTTGTTGTGTAGTGATGGACTGGCGAACCTCGCCAGTGATGTTGAGATGCGGGATATTGCATACGAGAATTTTCTGAGAGACGTACCTCAACGCTTGATCGATCTCGCTAATGATCGCGGCGGTGATGACAACATCACCGTCATCACCGTGTACGTGAATGGCGACGAATAATTGAATCAATAAAACTTCTTTGAAGGGTAAACTCGCAGGTGGTTAGGTACGAAGATCGGCTACTTTGTCGTTTCCGTCCTTGACCGGTTCGCCTTCTACCTCTAGCTTCGCGTCAGGTTTACCCATGCGGAAACGCAAGGAAATAGTTGTTAAAGTTATGCCTACCGGCGACGGCGCCGGAGGATCGATAGTTACGCATTACATCCCTACTTGGCGCGTGACTCTGGGCAAGCTCGCGCCTTATCTTTTGGCGTGTGCCGTACTCCTACTTATAGGCCAGTCTGCATTTTCGATTATGCAGTTTTCCGAAATGAGAGGATTGAAGACTGAGAACCACGGTTTGCGCACGCAAATTGAGGCGATGGACCTTGAAGTCGACGGCTTATCGCAAGTGGTTAATAGGGTAGAAATGTTCGATGCTCGTCTTCGAGAGGTAACGATGCTTTCGGATCCTGAGCGGAATCTAGCGATTGGTCCCGTCGGGAAACCAAGTCCCGACAACAAAGCGGGTGAAGCGGGTTATTCCGTTGCCGAGATGAAAAAAGATCTCATTGGGCCGGGTGGAACAGATCAAGCACTTGCTCTTATCAAGGATCGCGTAAAGTTACTGGGTGAAGAATCCAGCGAGGTTGAGAACAGTGTTCGCCAACTGGAGGTGTACTTGGAAGATCAGCAGTCTCTATTGGCATCAACGCCGAGCCTCAAGCCCGCGAAAGGTTGGCTGACCTCGTCGTTTGGCCATCGGATCGACCCTTATACAGGTTTGCGACAGATGCATGCTGGTATCGATATTGCTGCCAACGCAGGAAAAGAAATCATCGCTCCGGGTGATGGGCTGGTGACCTTTGCGAGTTCGCGTGGGGCATACGGTAACGTAATAATCATTGACCACGGCCACAACGTGACTACGCTCTATGGGCATCTGCAAGAGTTCGCTGTGAAACCGGGTGACAAAGTCAAACGTGGGACTCTCATCGGTCGGATTGGAAATACCGGTCGCTCGACGGGACCTCACTTGCACTACGAAATTAGGATCAACGGTGTTCCACAAAACCCTGACCGCTTCATCCTTGAGTAGCTTAGAATTCTCAGCGCTTGACTCTTGATGGCGCGATTACGTAGCAGTTGTAAGGATTCGGAATAACAAATGGTTGGTGTATTTAAGAAGGTATTCGGGACGAAGAACTCACGCGCGGTAAAGCGTATGACACCCCGAGTTGAAGCCATTCGCTCGTTTGAGCCAGGTCTGGAAAAACTCTCGGATGATGATCTTCGCGGGAAAACGGCTGAGTTCAAAACTCGAATAGAGAACGGTGAATCTCTGGACAAACTCTTGCATGAAGCTTTCGCTGTAGTTCGTGAGGCAAGTAAACGTGCTGTTCATATGCGACACTTCGATGTTCAGCTCATCGGAGGCATGGTGCTTCACAGCGGCAAGATAGCCGAGATGCGAACAGGTGAAGGAAAAACGCTTGTAGCAACACTACCAGCCTACTTGAATGCACTCGCCGGAAAGGGTGTGCATGTCGTCACAGTCAATGACTATCTAGCCCGTCGCGATGCGGAATGGATGGGTAAGATTTATCGCTTTCTAGGCATGGAGGTTGGTGTAATCGTTCATGGATTTGACGATGCTCATAAGCAACGCGAATACGGGAAAGATATCACTTATGGGACGAACTCAGAGTATGGCTTCGACTACCTTCGAGACAACATGAAGTATACCTTGTCGGACTATGCTCAGCAGCGTGGTTTGAATTATGCAATCATCGATGAGGTCGACTCTATTCTTATTGATGAAGCTCGAACTCCACTCATTATTAGTGGTCCAGCAGAGCACAGTGCTGACAAATACATCGAAGTTAACAACATCGTAAATCGATTGAGAATTGAGCGAGACTACACGGTTGATGAAAAAACACGTTCGTCGGTGCTGACTGACGAAGGTAATGATCGAGTTGAGCGGATGCTCGACGTTGGTAATCTATACACACCAGCAAATGTTGAATGGCTGCATCATATTAGCAAAGCCTTGCAGGCAGTTGCTTGTTACAAACGTGACGTTGATTATCTGATTCAAAATGGCGAAGTTCTCATCATTGATGAACATACCGGTCGAACGATGGATGGTCGTCGCTGGTCAGACGGACTTCATCAAGCAATTGAAGCAAAAGAAGGTGTTGCCATTCAGGCGGAAAATCAAACGCTAGCGACAATCACCTACCAGAACTTCTACAGAATGTACGACAAGCTTTCTGGGATGACAGGTACCGCGGATACAGAAGCGGAAGAATTCAATAAAATTTACGAACTCGACGTGATGGTGATTCCAACCAACAAACCTATTGCTCGAGACGACGGTCAAGATCTCGTCTACAAGTCAGAGGCTGAGAAATTCAATGCCGTCATCGAAGAGATTAAAGAGCGACATGAGAATAAGCAACCGATTTTGATCGGTACCGCGAGCGTTGAAAAGTCCGACGTGGTCTCTCGATTACTTAAGCGAAACGATATTCCTCATAACGTTCTCAATGCAAAGTTTCACCGTTCGGAAGCAGAGATTATTGCCCAAGCAGGTCAACCTTCGGCGGTCACAATCTCTACGAGTATGGCTGGTCGTGGTACTGACATTATTTTGGGTGGTAACCCAGAGTATCTTGCTCGGCGTGCGGTGGCTCATGAGGAATTAGGAGAGGGTCGCAGCCCTGAACGTGAACAGCAAATTCTCGCAGAGTATCGGTGGTTGAGCGGTAGTCCAGACTCCATTCCGGTGGAAATGATCGTTTCAGATTATTCTGAGAAGTTTTTTGAAACTAAGGTTGAAGAACGCGCGAAAGACAAAGATGACAATGCTTTTGAAGGTATGACCGTAGAGGACGTGCAAAACTTGTCTGCAAAGGAAGCGAGAGAGTATTGTGAAAGACTTATTGGTCGATACAGTGCGCATCTTGAGGAGTTCGAGAAAAGCTGTGGAGCAACGAAGAAAAACGTTCTTGCGTCGGGCGGCTTAGCGGTCATTGCAACCGAGCGGCATGAGTCGAGACGAATTGATAATCAGCTGCGCGGTCGTGCCGGTCGTCAAGGTGACCCAGGGATGTCTCGCTTTTATCTTTCTCTAGAAGATGACCTTATGCGCCTCTTTGGTGGTGATAAGTTGATTACGATGATGGACCGGTTGGGCATGGAGGATGACGTGCCCATCGAAGCCAAGATGGTTTCAAAATCGATTGAAGGCGCGCAAAAACGAGTTGAAGGTCAAAACTTCGATATGCGTAAAAATCTCATCGATTACGACGATGTGATGAATACGCAGCGTAAAACGGTATACGAGCTGCGCCGCAAAGTTCTCGGCGATGATCCGATGGACGAAGACATTATGGATATCGTCGAAAGGGTCCTTGGCCAGACCATCGAAGCAACATGTCCAAAATTTTCGGCGGCTGATGAATGGAACCTAGAGGGCTTGAAAACCAAGGTTCAAATGGTTTTTGGCGCGTCTATCCAATCGATGATTGATTCGAAGGAAATCTTCGAAATGCGGCCCGAAGATATCCTCGACGCACTTTTTCTGATGATGGAAAAACGCTGGCATAATAAATTTAAGGAGTTTGAGGAAAGATTTGCGGTCGTCAAGGATGGCTTGAAACCGAAAGATGCACTTGAGGTGACGGATAAAGTCGTCGAGCCCGTTTCGCGGTTTTTCATTCGAAACTTATACAGTCGTGAAATTGACAGCTTTTGGCGAGAGCATTTGACTCACATGGATCACCTCAAAGAGGGGATACATTTGCGTGGGTATGGTCAGCGCGACCCGAAAATCGAATACAAGCGAGAAGGTTATCAACTGTTCGAAGCGATGATGAGTGACATCGACCACAACGTTTTGACTAAGCTTTACAACATTGAGCTTGCAACTCGCGAAGAAGCTCTCCAAATCGAAGAGCAAGAACGCAAACGACGACAAGCGGCAGAAGCACTTCAACGGGCGGCACAACTTGCCGGTAGCAGCGGAAACAAGGGCTCAGACGGACTTGGAAGTGATGACGGTCCGGGCCGCGCAGCCGCGCCGAAGAAGGTCAAGCGACCGGGACGTAATGACCCTTGCTGGTGTGGAAGCGGTAAAAAATACAAGAAATGCTGTATGCGTGCAGATGAAGCGAAAGCGCAGGCCCAAATACAAGCCTAGTACAAGGTCCTGTTCAAACGCGTTGCTCTTCAAAAGATAAGTAATATCAGATTCTTATGCTCGCGTCCGGCGCGTGGACACTGTCCCTTTACTCTATCAACGTTAAAATGTAGGATAAGTAGCACAATTTGAGCTTCTTGCTCAAACATCGGAGATGCTACAGAATGAAAGTTTCAAAGCAGGACCTAAGTGGGGCGAATCAGATCAAACCTAACGAAAGCCACGATGTTTCTAACAAGCAGGAGAAAATCCAATCCACTCCCGTACATGCCCTAGACCAACTTGACAGAACCACGGCGAAACAGTCCTCGGAGTGGTCTACTGTCGCAAGCTCTGATGCTGCGAGTAAAGGTCGCCGAAGTGTAGATGTGCGTGCGGCTTTCGACAATCCGACCAATTGGTCAGGCTTCTCTGCTGAGCCGGAGAAGCTAGCCGCGCTTTTGCGAACCGAAATTTTAGAAGTTCAGGAATTTGTTTCCGGCCTGAAAGATGCCTTCAGCTTTTTTGGTGGAGCTCGTGTCCGACCGGAAGATGAGCACTTCAATGAAGGAAAAATTTGGGGAGAGGCTGTATTACTGACGAATGTCGCAGCGAAGGTTCCCGAAGTTGTTGCCGTCGCTGAGAACTCAGGAGTTTTTTCTGAAGAAGCTGTCGATGCAGCGAGAGCGGTTGCTCTTGGATGTGCGGTCGGCTGCGCAGGCGCAGAAAATGTGAATGCACAGCTCGTTAATCAGAATGGCACTACTGACGCGGCATCGCTGAAGAATGCGCTTGTAGAAGCCTGTTGCGAAGAAACAAAGGCAGAAGACATAGCGCTGCTCATGACCTTGACTCGAACGGGTGCCGGACCAGGAATGATGGAGGCTGTTCCGATCGGATATTTGGATGCTCGCCAAAAACTCATGCGACTCATGCCTGATGTAGGGGTGTCGATGACTGACGAGCTCGTTACACAGGGGTCGAGAATAGAATTGCCATTTGAGCAAAAACCGAACCCTTACATTGAGAAGATGCAAGAGTTCGCCCACTTCTTACCGCGGAGATTAGCACTGACGGAGCAGGCCAATGGTTTTGTGGTCTTTCCTGGCGGAGTTGGTACTCTCAATGAATTGTTTGAGGTCGTACGCTACGGTCGTCCAACTGTATTGTGTTCCACCGAGTTTTACGGAGGAATGCTCAAAGAGCTTACCAAGGTCTGGCAAGAAAGAGATTTGGTTGATCCTGAAATTTTTAAAAATTTGAAAGTTGTCGATGGGCCAGAAGAAGGGCTTCCGCATTTGCTAGAACGAGCGAAAGCTTCTCCGCCAGCGAGCGAGCCCAGCCTCGAGCGAGCTGAACAATTAGCATCTGATCTCCAAAGAGGTCTAGAGACGTTGTCGAAACTGCCTTGTGCGGTGACCTTCATTGGCGGCCGACGACTGAAAGATACTGATCGCGAGATTCCGGTCGCACAAAAAATTGCCGAAAAGCTAGCAAAGTCTGGTATTCCTCTTCGTTCAGGTGCCGCAGGAGCCGTTATGAATGCGGTGACCGCAGGCGCTGCTGCCGGGCGACCGGACGTTAAGATTCAGGGGGTCTTGCTCGCTGAAGAAGGTGAATCTTTCGAGGATTTAGATGATCGAGTGGAAAAGCTTGAGGTCGTACATAGCAGCGCTGCCCATAAAGTTCTTACTTATGAGAACACCGATGCCATTGTGGCTCTTCCGGGTGGTGTAGGGACCTTTGACGAGATTTTCGAACTGGTAACTTTGATGCAATGTGAAAAAATTCCGATGCGGCCCTTGATTCTGGTTGGCAGCGAATTTTGGAAGCCATTTTTAGACGAGATGGCACGCGTTATGCTCGATAAAGATTCTGATTTACCTGAAGAACAGCGATTAAAGACAATCTCAGACGAGGATATGGACATGTTTCATATTGTCGATGATGCGGCCGATGCAGCGAGAATTATTAGGATGCATCGAGCTGGCCTAACACCAAAAAAGAAACCTCATCCGCCAGTCTAAATTTGGGAAAGGATACTGACCTGAATGAGAAAAGAGACAAAGGATTACTCTCAAATCAGGGAATAGGCGAAGGCAACGAATAGTGAACGATAGCTTCTCAGCAGAGTGGGGACGAATCAAGGATTTGTCAGAGTTGGCAGAGAGATATGGACGGGCCGGAAAATATCGGTTGGCACTTTATCGTCTTCATAATGCCAAGATTCGTGCGTATGACCTCTCAACGAGAAGTTTAACACATCCTCAAATTTCAACGCTGAGTAAGTTTGTCAAAGAAATGCCTGAAAGGTTTCAGTATTTTTTGACCGAAAATAAGAGAAATGAACTGAATCGAGAAGAAGTAAAAAAACGACCACATACGGTCGCATTGTTTGGTTTGTCCGCGAATCCGCCGACGGGTAAAGGTGGGCATGCTGGAATTGTCGATTGGTGTGCAGGCTCGATGACGGTGGATTCGCCAAATGACGCGGAACCGGAAGAAGCGTTAGAAGGATTACCCGTGGACGAAGTTTGGGTGCTTCCCGTATATCGACACGCTTTCTCCGAAAAAAGCACGCTCCTCTCTTTCGAACACCGAGTTTCGATGGCCAAACTGTGCTTCGAAGGCCGTGTTCAAAACGCCGCAAAAGTTCAGGTCCGTGAATTAGAACGAAAACTCTTTTTGCGTGAGCAGGAAACATCTAAAACCTCGACTTCAAAGAATTCCAAGCATCGATTGGGAAGCATCGACCTCGTAAGAATGCTGCAAGCCGACTTTCCCCGCTATCAGTTTGTTTTCGTGATGGGCGGAGACACTTATCAAGATTTTCGACTCGGGAAATGGAAAGGCGGCTTTTCGCTTCAAGAAATGTTGCCGATTGTTGTTTGTGCTCGGCATGGCGTCGGATTAGAGGAGCATCCTCTTGTAGAACGCTTGAATCTTCATGATGTTAGCTCGACGAAAGTAAGAGGTTCGTCTGACGTTTTATACCTCAGTACTTGCTTAGAACCATCGGTGCTGAACTATATTCGGAAGCATAAGCTCTATGCTTTCGCTCATTCCTGAAAATTGTTGCTTTATGGTCAATTCAAGCGCTGGTGACCTTATTTTCATGATTCTTGCCTCATAATTTGAATTGAATACGGATTTTGTGTCAGGAAAGCGGGGATCCATTGACAGTGACGGAAGGTGAGGGGATGATGATGATACTTTCGCCAAGACGACCCCGCAGACGTCACGGTCTGCTTGAAAGGATATTCGGACTGCTGTGACTCAAGATAATTCACCAAAACCTCGATTCGTTACCAAAAAGAAACGTCGTGACCCGCTCCTCGGCGCGACGATAGCGGGTAAATACAAGATCATCGATAAGCTTGGTGAAGGTGGCATGGGAAGTGTGTACCGAGCGAGCCAGCAACCAATTGAACGCATGGTTGCTGTCAAGGTCTTATTAAACAAGTTGGTAGATGACGACATGGCGGTCCGTCGTTTTGATCAAGAGGCGAGGGCTGTATCCAAAATGCAGCATCCCAATACAGTGACAATATATGATTACGGCCAGACTGACGATGGGCGTTTTTATTTGGTGATGGAGTTTCTGAAAGGGAAGACCTTGACGGACTTATTGAGAAGTCGCGGAACTTTAGAGCCACACCTTGCTTGCCACATTATTCGTCAGGTTTGTGCCTCCCTTGGCGAAGCACATCTTACCGGCATTATTCACCGTGATCTCAAACCCGACAATATCTTCCTGACCACAGTGGGCAATGATGAGAACTTCGTTAAGGTCCTGGATTTTGGTGTAGCAAAACTAGCAGATAACGAAGCCGGTGCAACGCTCACTCAGACGGGAATGATTTTTGGAACCCCAAAGTACATGTCGCCCGAACAGGCAGAAGGCCGTCCTATCGATAGTCGGGCAGATATTTATGCTATTGGAGTGGTGCTTTATGAGTTATTGGCCGGCCGACCGCCATTTTTGGCAGATACGGCTGTAGCGCTTCTTCTCAAGCACATTTCTGCGCCACCGCCAGAATTTTCAAAAATTCGATCGGATTTAAATGTCCCTCAGCAACTTGAGCAGGTCACAATGAAGGCTTTAGCAAAGGATGTTGATAAGCGTTACGCGACCGTCGACCAACTCGCCGACGACTTGTATCAATGCATGACATCGATGAGAACTGGAGCGATGCCCGTTTTGGGAGAGGCAACGCATCAAGTGCCGATCAATAATCCAGTGCCTACCGAAATGGTTCCTAATCAAGAGTTCCACAGCACGAATGCACTTCAATCGCCTCATGCTGTGCCCGATAACTTATCGTTGGGCGTCAATGCAAACGACGCGAAGATGAATGAGGAGCCTCAGCTTGGCGCAGGGGCCACTGAGAAAGCATCTGTTCTCAGTGCAACGACTCAACAAGGACAATCCGCTCCGGCCGGCTTTGTGGAAGGTAGAACGCAGCGAGCGCTAGTTGTGGAGACAGCTGAGCTGTCCCCCTCTGATGAGTTGTTTCTTGATGCTGAGTCTCGAAATAAGCCGAAATCTAATAACTTATTGCTCGGAAGTATCGGACTGTTAGCTATTGCAGCAGGCATTCTCGTGTTGGTTCTCGCTCAACCTGAAGAAAATGTAACGACTACAGCACCCATTTCGAAAGAGACTCCTGAAGAGCTCGTTCCCGCAAAAGACCCAGAGGCGGACAAACCAGATCCCGAAGAGAGGAAAGTGGCGAAACCTAATAAGGAATTGATAAAAAAGACTCCATCGGTCACGCAATCAACGAAGTCGGCCAACTCAAACAAGAGAAGGAGACCGACCAAAAAGCAAAAACCCGTGGGGACTGCAAAAAATATGGCCGGCGATACGCAAGTCTCGGATTCGTCGATCAATGGTCGCGAAAAAGTGAGCAAGACGGTTGATATTTCTTTTAGCTCTCAACCTGCAGGCGCTTTAGTGACCCTAGAAGGAAAACAATTGGGAACAACGCCGTTTCGCTCGAGTTTCTCTAAAGAGATCACACCGGTGTCTTTCAAATTTTCACTCAAGGGTTACCGAAAGTTTGAAGAAACTACGACGTTAGCAAGAGATAGAACTGTCTCGGTTACACTTGAGAAACTGCCTCCACCCAAAACCGTAAAGAAGATTCAAAAGAAGAAAAGCGTGAAGAAAGAGCCTAAGGTAGATCCAGCACCTTCAGACCGTATCGAGGACGTAGATCCGCTCAACGAGCGGGTCGATGAACTCAAGGATTTCTAAGAATCGTATTTGCGCGGAAATCTAAAGACGAAAATTGCCTCGAGCTTAGATACCCGCGTCAATTCCCGTTGTACTCGTTGAAGCATCAAGATTAGCAGTAGCGCCTGCATCGTTTGTGGTCGTGGAAGTACCCGCATCCAGATCGCCAGTGCCGCTATCGTTATTCATGACGCCTGAGTCAGCTTGTTGTGCGGCATCAGTGACAGCGGTACCAGCATCGAGGCTTACCATCGCATCAGAATTAGTAACGCCTGCGTCGAGTGAAGGAACTTTAGGATCTGGGGCTTCTAATACAGGAACGAGAGCGCTATCTGGACTTACGCAGCGAAATCCGATCGTATCCTTGTTTTCAGCGGAGTCAGGATTGGGCTGCAACACATTAGAAAAAATTCCACTACGGGTTGGGTCATTTGCTGTGCCTTCGCGGTAATTGCCACCTACCGTTAGGCCTATATTACCATTGGTGATAGCCAGTCGTGGTGAGGCAATACAAATGCGTTGTAGTCCGATTTTTCCAACGACGTTGCCCATAACGTAAGCGCAACCTTGGGCATCAGCTGGATTGTCAGAAGAGCACGGAGATTCTTCCGCAGACCTTTCGCAAAACCACGGTAAGCTCGCATTGTCTACTTGCGTAGGACGGACTCGATCAAGTGCCCACTCGGTCAAGTTTCCGGTCAGGTCGTAGATACCGTTAACCTTGTCGCTTGATACAGAGCCTACAGTCTGTTCTCCCGCGATCGTGCTTGGTTTCGGAGCTGCAGAACAGCCCTCGACGGTTCCTGAATTACAGTTTGGTGGATTGTCAGTTCCTGGATTTGTTGCTGGGTATACTGGAGGAAGCTGAGATGGAAAACCTTCGATACTCTTACTTATCGCAACGGTAGCGGTTGGAAGCTCCACTTGTCGCATCAACACGTGCTCGAGCCCAGTGGGCAATCGCCTTCCACTGAAGGTACAAAAGCGGGACGCCTCGTCGTGTGCAACATTTGCTACAGGACAGCTAGCGAAATCTTCGCTTGGGTTGCAATAACTCGCTTTGTCATTATCGTAGGGATTAGGTTTTTGGCAGTATCCCGAGTCAACGCAGAGCTGAAAAAGATCATTTGTTGTCTCAATGACATCCGACTTTATCTGCGCACTTTCGATTTGAATGAAACAATTATAGGCTTCGCCGTCTTTTAGTGCTGCGAGTTCCTCTGCAGTTTGAGCGAAGTGTTTGCACGAAGGCAATTCTTCGGCGGAGTTAGGTTGGGTTCGAAAACCTGAAGCATTATCTTGAAGATAGACGCGGTATACCTGGTCAGCGACATCAGGGAAGACTATATCGGTTTGATGAATTGGCTCCGGAGCGGATGTGGTCTCCAGACAGCTCGCGCACACAAGTGCCGAAACGATGTAGGTCAGTTTTCGAATGACGTCTTTGGTTTCGATAGTTGTTCTCATGTTCTAGAAACTCCCACTCATCCCGAAAGCAGCACCTTGAGCCGTTGGGATTAGTCCAAGCCCGGTGACTTCGACGTTGGCAAAATTTGATTCTTTCTCGGGACTAATATCAGCGACCAAGTCGACTTTTTCTTCGGGCCTGAACCACTTAATCATAAAAAAGGTCATCCCAGTAGCCATGAAGACTCCACCGCCTATCCCAGACCAAAATTGGATTTGCGTCAGTAATTTCGCTTCAGAGTTCGTTCGGTTGCCCATGCCGTTAGGGCCGGTGTAAAAGTTTGTGGAACTGACTTCGTCAGCAGCGGGGCCAACATTTTCGTAGAGAGGTCTTTTTCGTAAGTATTCTTGGTAGAGCCATGGTCCACCAAACCCCAGTCCTCCTCCGAACAGACCAATCATAAAAAATGATCTGCCAAGCTTCGAAAGCGTTTCGTCCTTTATCGGTGCAACATATTCTTTCAACGTAACGTCGATATTAGAAGTCTTTCCACGATTCACGACGAACGCTTGAGTGTACCTTGGAAACCCAGACGCTTCGATGGTTAGCTGATGTTTGCCTGCTGGTAATGCTTTGGGTTGGGTAAAAGGCGATAATCCTACAATTGCACCATCTACAAATATCCGAGCTCCATCAACATTGATCTTGAATTCCGCGAACCCGACGTTAGTAAGCTTTTTCAGCTTGAATTCAAGTGCGAGTGGTTTGTCGTCGGGCATGACAAAATCAGTTTGGTAAGGCTCGTAACCATTCAAATCGAGATAAATCGTGTGCGGTCCTGGTTTGACCTTCATACGATAGTTCGTTTGTCCTTGAAGTCCGGTGGTTCGGTCGTCCAAATAGATGTCGGCACCCGGTGGATCTGAAGAAACAGATAATTCCTGAAAGCGGTCACGAATTGAGCGTTTGAGTCGCCGAATATTTTCCTCAATATTAGCGCGATCAGTCGCGTTCGGGTCTACCTCGAGATATTGCTGTAAATATTCAACGGCTTCCTCAAATCGCCCCATACGTTCGTAGCTCTTCGCAATATTGAATAAGGCTCCAGAAGTAGGTTTGATGTCATAGGCTGCTTTGAAAGCTGCAATTGCACCTTCATAGTCACCCTTTCTGAAGGACGATTTTCCGTTGGTAATATTTATCTTGTACTGAGCATCGGGGCTGTCTGGATCATTTGCGTCTTTGCGGCGAAGGGATTCGAGCTTTTCAAGAGTTTCAGCTTTGTCTCGTGGGTCCGTGGTTTGCGCGACATATTGTTCATATGTCTTGATGGCTTCTTGAACTTTCGAAAGTTTTTCGTAGCATCGTGCAACGTTATAAAGAATCGCTGGTGTTGGTTTCAGTTCGTATGCTTTCTTGAAGTTTTCAAGCGCGCTCAAATAGTTCCCGGATCGGTACTCCGCCTTTGCTTTTCTAAAGAGCTCTATGGCTTGTTTGGTAGTATCTTTCGTTGCTGAACCGGCCGCGATGCTGCTGGTTTTGGCTTTCGTACCGGCCCCTTCTTGAGCATGGCTTTCAACGGAACAGAACGCTGTTAGGGTGCTCCCGACCAAAAAGGCCATAAGCTTGGCTTTCATGAAGCCAGACTTTCACGGAATCGCACTTGTTTCAATGGTTTGGCAGCTACAGCGGTCAAAAATTTACGTCTGTAGGGTGTAGGGTTTTTTTTAGGTGGTTTCTGTCTTGTATAAACGCTTGCGCGTAACCGGAATCGCATGATACCCCCGGGCTCTCACTGGGAGCAGGGCGGCTCTAAGTTGAGAATATAACGACACACGTCTAGGTAGTGGTCACGGGAGCTTATGCCTGGGCGGAGGAACATCCCGCAGTAAATAAAAAGAGGAATATTATGTCCACAGTAACTATGAAGCAAATGCTCGAAGCAGGCGTTCACTTCGGTCACCAAACCAAACGCTGGAATCCGAAAATGAAACCATACATTTTTGGTGCTCGTAATGGCGTCTACATTATCGATCTCCAACAAACTGTGACCTACTGGCGTCGAGCGTATGATTTCGTTTGTGACCTAGCGGCGCGCGGTGAAAAAGTCTTGTTTGTCGGAACGAAAAAGCAAGCTCAAGAGGTAGTTGCTGAGGAAGCGTCACGTTCAGGAATGTACTACGTGAACAACCGTTGGCTCGGTGGAACTTTGACTAACTTCAAGACGGTCAAACAATCTATCGAACGTCTCAAGGGTATTGAAAAAATGGCGACGGACGGAACTTTTGAACGCCTACTTAAAAAAGAAGTTCTGATGCTAAATAAAGAGTGCGCTAAGCTAGAACGTTCATTGGGTGGTATCAAGGACATGGCACGTCTTCCTGGTGCTGTATTTATCATCGACCCGAAGAAAGAGCACATTGCTGTGACTGAAGCAAATCGTCTTAAGATTCCTGTCGTTGCGATAGTTGATACAAACTGTGATCCGGATATGATCGATTATGTTATTCCTGGAAACGATGACGCAATTCGTTCTATCAAGTTGTTCACGGCAAACATCGCCGAAGCTTGCATCGAAGGGCGGAATCGTTACGAAGAAAACATGGCTGCTCGTCAAGGTTCAGTGCCCCCAGACGCTGCTACAAAGAAAGAAGACGGCGCGGCGGATTCTGAGCAAAGTGAAGATGATGCGCCGAAAGGACCGCAGGTTGATGTTGTCATGCGACCACCGGTACCTGCTTCTGAAGGCACAGCTGAGACCGCAGAAGAAGCGGCAGCAAGCGCGAATCCATAAAGTGTAAATCAGCGCGTAATCGCTGAAAAACCAGACTTGATTTTAAGTGACCGATACAGGTTATCGGTCACGCTAATAACACATTAGAAGAGGCAAAAAATGGCTGCAGTAACAGCAAAATTAGTTAAAGAACTTAGAGAAAGAACATCCGCAGGTATGATGGACTGTAAAAAGGCGCTTGATGCGACCGACGGTGATCTTGATAAAGCCGGCGAATGGCTACGTACAAAAGGTTTAGCTCAAGCGGGAAAGAAGGCTTCGCGCGTCGCAGCAGAAGGGTCTGTTTTGAGCTACATACACATGGGCGGAAAAATTGGAGTCCTTCTAGAGGTCAACTGCGAGACAGACTTTGTGTCTCGTGGTGATGACTTTCAGGGTTTCTGCCGAGACATAGGGATGCATATCGCTGCAGCGAATCCAAGCTATGTCAGCCGAGATGAGGTTCCTGAAGACGCCATCGCGAAAGAGCGCACTTTGTTCGAAGCTGAAATTCGAGAACAAGGCAAACCAGAAAACATCATCCAGAAGATTGTCGATGGCAAGATCGATAAATGGATGAAAGAAATCTGCTTGCTCGACCAAGAATTTGTAAAACCAGCTGAGGACGGCGGAAAGCAAACTGTTGAACAAGTTCGTATTAATATCGTTCAAAAAACGGGAGAAAATGTTCAGATTCGCCGCTTCGTTCGATACGTTCTTGGTGAAGGCATTGAGAAGAAGAAGGAAAATCTCGCTGAAGAAGTCGCAAAAATGCAAGACGCTGCTCGCGCTGCGGCCGCACCTGCTTCTTAACAAACGAAGAACAATCAATCTCTAAAGCGAGCTGACCTGCTCGCTACCTGTCCAAGGTCATGATATGACCGCCACATGCCACGTATTAATTTCGGTAGCTTTTCATTAGATGCACCTTCAACTTGGTCTTTGACGACAATTATTCTGCAAGGACCGGCCGTTGATGATGACATGAGCAAAGGAATGTTGACGGCCAAGAAATCTAAGCCGTTCAATCAGAATTTGATTGCCACCATGGAGCCTGTAGCGGACTCCGAAACCGCAGAATCTTATGTAAAGAGACAAACGGAAGGATTGATTCAGGCGGGGGTTCAACGCACGGAAACCGCAAAGCCTGAAACAATAAAGCTATCGTCTGGTCTAGAAGGTCTGATGACTGAGCGCTCGGTCGTTGGTCCCGGTGGAGAAAGAGTTCGTCAGCTGCAACTCGTAACGATCAAGAATAACGTCGCGCATACGTTGATTGCTTCAAATATCGATGGTCTATCTTACGATAAGCATAAGGCACAATTTAAGGAGATGCTCGCTAGTTTCGAGTAGCTTGAGAAGATCCGAGTTACCGCTCTGGAAACAAACCCGCTCTGGTAATGACGAGGTCCACAAGCATCTGGTGGCCTTTCACGAAGCCATTGATCACAAACTGACCACTTTTTGTTGTGACAATGTGTCCTCCAGTCGGGACGATGCTTGGAGAGATTTTTTCGATCTCATGCCAGTTAATTTTACGACTCGACTTGTGGGTTACGAATTCGATTCCATATTCATCAGTGACGTAACTGAGATTTGAATAGTAGCTCAGCGTCAGCGTAAAAAATGCGATGAAAGAAACAATGATCACAAGTTGGCTTATTTTGATTTCGGGAAGGCCGTAGGACTGATACGCAAGAAAGCCCCAAAACGTGATCGACGCCAGGCATGCGGCGCGGATGGGCCACATGATTCGAAACACTTTCTCCACTTTGCTTCGTCTCACTGTCATTACTATACCCGACTCAATATGTAGCAGATCAAACTACATTTGCGTTTCGTTCACACTTGTACAACAGCTGAAAGGGGGAGTACTATTCCAAGGATTCAAAATCGTGGGTTTCGCAGAGAAGAACCTGAAGGTAAAGTATTGAATTTGTATCAGAAAAACTTAAGTACATGCTTCTGCGCATGCGGGATATTACTCGCCCTGGGAATGCCCAGCGAGGTCAATGCAGAGTCGAGCTTTACGGTACTGGTTTTACGGAGTGTTGCCTCCGGAACCAGAATCAATCTGCCATTGCAAGATGCACTTGCGGCTCGAGTAGCGCAAATCACTGAACACAAATATGTAGCCCTCGATGAGGCATTGATCCCTTCGATCAAGACGTTACGCGACCAAGATATCTCGGATGCTTTAGAGGCGTCGAAAACAGGACTTCAGGCTCTCGATAAGTTGGAGCTAAATAATGCGGGTGGTGACCTGGACCTCGCGGTGAACCTGCTGCTTGGTTATTCTGAGTTTTTGACTAAAGAGCAAAGCGCTCAACTCTATCGTTCAGTATTTGCTCTTGGGACAGTGTCTATGTTTGAAGGGAAGAAAGACACCGCTGAGGCTATATTTATCTCATTGGCACTTACTGCTCCAGATTACTCTCCCGCAAATGATGGATATGCCTCGAATCTTGTATCTATGTATCGCGCTCTCAAAAAAAACGTAGAAACTCGTGAAACCGGTTCGGTGGAAATTACATCAGAGCCTTCAGGTGCTCTCGTCTATGTCGATGAACGTTTTCGAGGTGTGACACCGCTGAAGGTCGAGGACCTGATCGATGGGCAACACGTTGTTCGACTAAAAAAAATGGGCTTTATTCCTCATGGCACTCTGACGCCAGTCAACGGTGGGAGAAATTCTCGGGTCCAGGTTGATCTTGAGCCAACTGACGCAGTCAAACGCCTGGAAGAGATTGTCTCGGAAGATCGCAAAAATTCAGAGTCTCTCATTACATTAGGTGCAATTGCTGACGTTTCTAAATTTCTTTTCGTGCAGGAGAAGAGTGGTAACGAAGTCTCAACGACGTCCGGATTCTGGATTGATGTAAAGGGCAGGAAAATCATAAGTCAGTACACGGGTCTACCGCCATCTTCGAACCCGACGAGTTTCGCAACTGAAATTCTGACGGCCCTTACGCTCATTAAGCCGCTTCCGCTCGTACAAGCAAATTTGGAAGCCCCGGCACCAAGTTCGAATCCATTTGTTTGGCCAGAATTCACAAAAAAATGGTGGTTTTGGGCCATTGTCGCCGGTACCGTGAGCGCGGCAGCCGTCGGCACCAGTGTTGCCGTAGCGGCGAGTGACGAAGTTGATGGGCCACCGCCAGTCGGGTTGAACCAACATATTTTGGGATTTTAGGCGTTTTCTGTCTTTTCATCCTCGTTTCAAAGGGATTTTCCGGTGTCTTTTGCCTAAACAACTTGAGGTATCATACAGATGGAATGAACCGTAGGCCGAACGGCGTTTGACAGGAGCGATGAGACGCCAATGTCGAAGTCGAGCAGTATAATGAGTATCGCAGCTACAAAACAAGAGCAAAATTCAGCAGCGGACGCTGCGCAGATTAAGTCGGCAATTGAAGCTATGACTAAGGTTGTTCGTGACAAAGAGGACGTCATGAAAATGCTTTTCATAAGCTTTCTCGCTCGTGGCCACGTTCTCGTCGAAGATGTGCCAGGTGTCGGAAAGACGACAATCTCCCGTTGCCTTGCTGCTGTACTGGGAGGTGATTTTTCTCGGATCCAGCTTACCTCTGATCTTCTCCCTGTTGATATTGTAGGAGGACAGGTTATCGAAAATGAGAGTAAAACGATTCAGTTTAAGAGCGGCCCAATATTTGCGAATGTTGTCCTCGCAGATGAGTTGAATCGAGCGACTCCGCGAACCCAAAGTGGTTTGTTAGAAGCGATGGCAGAACGGTCTGTCACGGTAGATGGAAAAACACATCGTCTACCTAATCCCTTTATGGTGATAGCGACCCAAAACCCGCTTGAGCATCATGGTGTTTATCCACTGCCTGAATCTCAACTAGATCGGTTTTTATTACGACTTAGTGTCGGTTATCCTGGACCAGAAGCTGAAGTTTCTCTAATTGTTGGCGGAGCTGCGGAACTCGCGCATGACAAGCTTTCTTCTCTCTCACCTATTTGGAACGAGGCACAAGTCCTGCAAATGTTTCATCGAGTTGATCGAATTAGTATTCACCAAGATGTAGCAGATTATATCCAATCTCTTATTCAGGCAACGCGTGAACACGCGGAAATCTCCACCGGAGTTTCGACACGTGGAGTACTTGCATTCGCGGCTGCAGTGCGAGCGAGAGCTTTCGTAGAGGCGCGAGACTATGCGACCCCAGAAGATGTAAGAGCTCTGTTTCTTCCGGTGTGTTCTCATCGAATCACTCTAACCACCGCCGGGACGAATGCACGAATAGTTGCGGATGCTATCTTGGGCGAAATTTTATCTAATGTATCCGTACCTGTATGAAAGAGAGCATCCTAACGGCGAGAAAGTGGCTCTTTGAGCTTGTACGACGCTTTCGTCCACCACGACGAATCTTCCCGACGAAAGCCGGGTGGGTAGCTTTTTTTGCTCCTTTTGTCCTTGGAATGGCGGCGATTAATGCGGGCAACAATCTTTTATTTTTACTTCTAGGTGCTTGCTTAGGCGCGATCGTCATTTCCGGCATTATGTCTGAGAGAGCGCTACGAGGGATTGAAGTCGGTGTTCAATTGTTAGGAAACGCGCGTGCGGGTCAAAACTCACGTTTTGGAATACAAATCGAGCGTAACTTATTCGTACCCGGTGATAATCCGTCTTTCGGCTTGGTTGTTCGGGAAGAGCGTGGCTGGACTGACCGTCTACCTCACCCGAATTTATTGAAAGCTGTCTTTCCTAGAATTGAGGAAAAATATGAAACGGTAGTAGCATCACGAACGTTTAGTTCGCGTGGTCTAAAGAGTCTCAATCCTCTGGAAATAAGTACCATTTATCCTTTCGGACTCCTTACAAAGTCTAAGTCTCTTCAATTTGAGCATCGAGTGATTGTGTGGCCGCAAGCGGTAGATGTTCCAGACATTTTGGTTGCTCCGGCGGGTAAAAGTAAGAAGACGGGAAGAACACAACTGCAAGGGCTGGGTGATGATTTATATGGGCTTCGTGAGAAGACTGAATTTGATGCACCGAATCGTGTGCACGCAAAAAGAAGTCAAGCTTTAGGACGCGACGTAGTTGTGGAAAGGGAAAAGCAAGAAAGACCTCAAGCGTGGCTTGGAGTTCTTCTCTTAGCGAAAGCAAGACATGCAGCTAATGAACGCTTGTTGGAAGTTGCCTGCGAGACGATTTTACATTGGGCCAAGAGCGGTTACCGCGTTGGGTTGTACATAGGAAATAAACGTTTTTCTCCAGCGATTTATCAAACTGAGCAATTGCTTGATGAACTTGCAGTGCTCGATCCCGAAACTTTTTCTTACAGCTTCGATAATTTAGCCAACGACGCTCTTTGGTTGGTTCCTGACGAAGGTCGGATATTGTCTAAAGAGTATGACGCGTGCTCTGTCTCTGCGGAAGGATTGGTCTCGCCGTGCTAACCGTTCGCCGTGTCCACGAGGTCAGCCTTACAGGTGTCGCATGCCTTGGCGTTGTTGGGGTTATGTCTGGTTCGACATTTCTGTTGTCCGCGGGGGCCGGCTTGATCGTAATTATGATGTTCTTCGTTCGTACTCTTTACGAGCGAGTTCATGGACGATTGAAGACAATTACGGTTCACGTCCTTACTGTAGCTGGTCTCCTTCTGGCGATTAGTCTGTTCAAAACCAGTCGAATTGACTCTGTGCTGTTCGTATTAATGTTGGGAATATTTAATCGATACGTGTTGAGAGGGGGGCGCCGCGATGATTTCTTTGTGCTCGTTTCGGCTTCAATTTTATTCGCGGCTGCCACGACTGTTACTCCAGGATTTGAATTCGCCGTACTTTTATTCGTGTTTGTTCCGTCATTGCTGATGGCGATGTGGATGAGTACGATCATCGGAATTTCGGAAGAAAGCCGTGACGAGCACGCGTATCAGACGGTTCTTAAACTCCCTAGGCCTCGGGGATTACGCAAACTTGCCCTGGCTGGATTGGTTTTTACGGGACTTGGGTTCACTGCTGTCTCTATCCTTCCTCGCTTTACGTTCCTGCCAATGTTAGGTGCAGGCGCGTTTGTGCAATTTGGCGGGGTCCCGGACAGTATGAATCTCACGACTGGAGGGGTTTCAGGGCAATCAGATACTCAAGTGGTTATCCGCGTAGAGCACTTATCGGAGTCTGAGCAAGATCAACTACCAGGCTTATATGCTCGAATGTATGCGTTAGATGAGTTTGACGGTAAATCGTGGTCTAACAGAGTTCGGGGCGTTTTTCGTCATCCCGCACCAGCTAAAACCTTGCGAGCTCCTACGCAAGGAGTTCGGGTTATTGTTAAGAGGCCGCGCATTGGCGTAGCAGCAGCAGTGCCGCAATTAGGACGGCAATACGCTGCAAAGGTCTTAGATCGCCAGGTTTTTGAAACTTTGAATGGATCTTGGACGGCTTCGGCAGGAAAAGAAATCGAATTCGAACTTACTGTGGACCTCGCAAAGGAATCGACGAAAGCTTCAATTCCAAGGGGGTATCGGGAGTCCCAAAAAGACCGATTATTGTCCGTCCCTGACTCTCTCAATCCTCGAGTGATACAACTTGCAAAACAGCTTACAGAAGGAAAGAAAACGGCGCTTGAAAAAACTCGTGCGGTCCTGGCGCACTTCGATTCCGGCTTCACCTACAGCTTAGAGCCACTTGAAGGAGCGCACGATGACCCATTATTTCGATTTCTTTTTGAAGCGAAGAAAGGCCATTGTGAACTTTATGCTGGAGCCGTGGCAATATTGCTTCGTCTCTCTGGCGTTCAGGCTCGGATAGCGAGTGGATACTATGGTGGACATTATAACGAAATCGGTAACTATCTTGGTTTCACCGGCGGTGATGCACATGCTTGGGTAGAAGCGTATATCCCCGAGAAAGGCTGGAGATGGTTTGATGCTACACCTGCAGACCTGAGACAAAGGTCAAATAAGCGAGACTTAGCAACGATAATTAGTGATATTTACGATACCCTCAATCGTCTTTGGTACGATAATGTGATCGATTACGAAAGCGAGCATAATGTCGTGAGCGTAGCGATACGCGCCGCAAAATACGCTCGTGCTTGGTCTCGAGGGGAAAACGAAAGCGACGCCTTTTTTTCAAAGGAGTCTGAAAAATCAACCCGTGCTCTGTTACTTTTACCCGTTGCTCTTTTTCTTCTACTTTTTACGATGGTTTATATTTACTTACGCCGTCGACGACAGCAAATTCGGTACATTGGACTAAAATTGAGAGTGCTTTTGGGGGGCGCTAAATATAGTGGCGACACCTTAGAAGTTCTTCTCACGAAGGTCCCGCTTTCAGCAAAGCCACTTGCGGTTGAAATCGTCTCAGAATACCAACAAGTTCGCTTTAGTGCTTCTTTATCCCGAGCTGAATTTCGTGCAAAACGTCTAGGGCTCGCTCAGAAGGTCGAGAAACTCAGAAAAGCGCTCGAAAACGCGTAACTCTTTTGTCGGGACGTTGACGTAGAGCCCAAAACTTGGACTTCTATGTTTCATGATAACGCGTCTTGGTTTTCTGATTACTTTGATGGCGCTGTTGTTGACGTGGGGTGAGACGTCTTTCGCCCAGACCTCAAGCAGTTCGACTGCGACCAGCTCGACGGCAGTAGTCGCTTCCCAAGATGCAGCTAATAAACCCGCAGCAACAGTGTCGTTGGCTGAATTAAAACGCAAGAACACAGAAGCTGATTGGTTTGGCCGCGCTCGAAGTGCTTTTGGACTCTTCTTCATGGTGTTCATTGCGTTCCTAATATCTCAAAAGAAAAAGTATGTGAGCTGGCGTCTCGTTCTTATTGGTGTGTCAATTCAGGTGACATTAGGGCTCGTCGCGTTGAGTCCTCCTGGGTATGTGTTTTTTGATTTTTTCAATACCGTAGTGACCCAACTACTAAATTTTACAGCTGAAGGTTCCACATTCCTGTTCGGAAACCTCGCGGTGCAAAATAATGTTCCTATTGGTCCTTCGGTCATCCCGATGGGTGAAGAAGCCAGTGCAGTGTGGATTGGCAATGCAAAAATGGGGCCTGTGGCATCGCCCAGCGGGCAATGGATGTGGGCACCAATCGGCGCTTACTTCGCGTTCGGTGTACTCCCGACAATCATATTTTTTTCCTCCTTCATGGCTGTGCTGTATCACCTTGGTGTTATGCAATTTCTAGTGCGAGTGATCGCCCAAGTAATGCAGAAAACAATGAAGACGAGTGGGTCGGAAACGCTTTCGGCGGCAGGCAATATCTTTGTAGGTCAAACAGAGGCGCCTTTGCTGGTCCGGCCATTTGTGAAAGGAATGACCGAGAGTGAGCTCATGGCGATCATGACAGGCGGTTTTGCAACCGTCGCTGGTGGCGTGATGGTAGCGTATGTGGGTATTTTACAGGGAGTCTTCCCGGACATTGCGGGGCATTTGCTTTGCGCGTCGATCATGAGTGCACCCGCAGCCTTGGTCATTGCAAAAATAATTATTCCAGAAGTTGACCCTACAGAATCAGAAACCTACGGCTCCTTGAAATTAGATTTAAAGTCCGAGGATGCCAATATCATTGATGCAGCGGCCCGAGGAGCTGGTGAGGGCTTGAAGCTCGCTCTAAACGTAGGCGCAATGCTGTTGGCCTTCATCGCTCTCATCGCAATGTTCAATGGCTTAGTTGGCTGGGGATTTTCTCTGATCGGCTTCGACGGTGTGTCTCTTCAGCAAATATTAGGTTTTCTTTTAGCGCCGCTCGCCTGGGTAATGGGTGTTCCTTGGGTCGATTGCCAAGCTGTAGGAGCCCTGCTGGGTATGAAAACTGTCCTTAATGAGTTCTTCGCTTATTTACAGCTCGGTGGAATGGCTGCAGAGCTTCAGCATCGCTCCCTCGTTATTTCTGTTTATGCTCTCTGCGGTTTCGCTAATTTTTCTTCGATTGCTGTTCAGATTGGAGGCATTGCACCCATGGCTCCAGAACGAAGAAGTGATCTAGCTAAGATAGGGTTGCGAGCCATGATTGGCGGGACGCTGGCTGCGTTCATGACGGCGTGCGTGATTGGTATAATGACGTAGAAGTTATTTAATATACTTGTCTAGAAGACGCCCGAGGCCCGGGATTGACGCTTGAACATTCTTCTCACCCTGAGGCCTGAGAGAACTGTAAGATTTCTTCAACACTTTGTTGTCAACCGTTCTTGCTCGATCATCCGTCACCGAAAGAAGGGCGTTGGCAACTTTGTTACTTTGCCCTGTAAGAAAGCTCTCGAAAGTTCCTTGACGACCTGCCTCGTTCCATTCGGTGAAGAATGGCTCAAGCTTCAATACAAATTTGTCGAGGAGGTTATCGACCACGCTTTCTACAAGGCCAGGGCTGACTTTGCTAACCGCTTTGAAGGCGGTTTTTATAGCGACGCCACTCAAACCTGACTTGCTTCTCACTTCGTCGCTGACGAGTGCGGCGGCGTCTCGGACAACGGACGCACGGTTTGCTTCATTACAAATATTTTCGTGTAAGGTGCCCACGGACCCAGACATACAAAAATTCCTCTCGATTGGCCAATTGGAACCGTCAGGAAAGTGAGAAAACTTGAGATGACATGGCGTAGCGTGTCATAAATGGGCATATGCGATTGGCACTGGCTTTTTTATTTTCGGGACTTTTGCCTGCATCGCCGCAGGTGGCACCGCCAGAACTTGTACTTACTGAGCTTTCTATCAAGCACCGTGCAACCATGGACTTACCTTCTATGAACAAGATTGTGCGCGTGGCGCTACCAAAAGGATGGACTGGAGATCCTGAGAACAATAGTCGCTCGATTTTCTTGTTTGGGCCAAAGGGTGAAGGCGAGATTTTTGTGGGATTGGCGTCTCATCCATCCCAACTAGGCGTCTTTTTGCAACGTCTGAAGAAGAGGCATCCAGGATCTGTTCCGTCACCACCTTCTGCGATCGATGTTCACGGGATTAAGCCTCATCGAGGTGAGAGAGCCACTCGATTTCAAATTACGGGTAGAGAGAATGGTGAGATAGTCACGATCGAACGAGGCGAAGTCATTGTTATGATAGCAACCTTTGTTTCGCCGAATGATTGGGTTCGACTTAGACCTGTGCTCTTGGCCGCTTATCCATCCGTCACCGTCACAGATGTTTCAAATAGCAAAAGAATTGAAAGATAATTTGATAAGTTCTCGGGTTACGAGGATGTTCCTATTTCTTCTCTAGGGTCTATAAGCTTTAGCTTCGCATTTGGCCCGAGTGCTCCGACTCGATACAGTCCATGTGCAATCGTTTGAGGAGCACCCACGACTTCAAGTCGAGTCAATCGATTCGCCGTCTCGCGAAGAAGTCTAATAAGAGTTGTTACAACGACTGCGTCGTCGATGTCTGCTTCGGTGAAGTCTATTGTAGTGGTTACGTCGTCGGGGCTAATTGCGCTCAGCTGCTCTGTAAGGAGAGCGGCAATGTCGCGGTCAATAACACCGCTTACACAAAGCGGTGTCACTCGTTGCCTGCGGCAGCTGCGTCTGGCTCTTCTTGGTCTGAGTCGAAGGCAGGCGTCCGGAATTTACGCCATTCAATCTCTTCACTTCGACTGTCATCTCGAGGAAGAAAAGAAGATTGAAGCCAATCAGGGACTTCATGCTTCGGATAAATGAAGATGGCATCATAGGGGCAGGCCCATTCGCAGATACGGCATCCTGTGCACTTTTTGGCTTCTACAATGCAAACGCCGTGAAAGGATGCGTCAACCGGGTGATTGGCAATCCAAATTGCGTCAAATGGGCACTCATCGACACATTTTTCGCAGCCAACACAGTTGATTTCGTCAACGAAAGCCAATGGCCATTGTTTCTTCTTCTTGAACATGACGCGCATGCCCAAGTTATTGAAAATTGCATTGTCGGAGCAGACTGGCGCGCAAGCTCCACAATCGATGCACAGATCGGGGTTAATATCGTGCTGACCCTTCCGGCGCCCATGAATAGCATCGGTGGGACAGCGTTTTACGCAGGCGGTGCAGCCGGTGCAATCCTCTACAATGACGTAAGCCACGCTTAGAACCTAGGCACAGTACGAGACGCTGTCAATGACGTTTGATATTTCCGCTTCACGAGATCCCGCGAATCACTGCTGGAGTATACTTTTGAGAGGGTATTCCTCGCTAACCCTTCGGAATTGCTTTGAGGACAGCTTTGCCTTGTTTGATGACGATTTTGAATTCAACCTGTTTTGCACCGCTACTTTTCAGCAATCTAGGGACTTGTTGACGGAGTTTCGAAGACAAATCATTGAGGCTCACGTCGACTTTCTGTCCGCAGCGTTTTTTCGCTGTCGAGTAGGCATTGTAAATCTGCTCAAGCTTCTTGTCGGTCAAATCGGCCGCCGAAGAGGCGCTGGGCCGTGAAGATTTCTTGGCGGTTTTTTGGGCGGCCGCCGCTTTGGGCTGGTCTTGACCGGCGGCAGCCCTGAGATCTTCGAGTTCTCTTTGGTTCATCCGCCTCTTCACGCGGGCTTTATCCCGATGGTACGTACCGGCTTCTCTTTGTCTCTTGATTCGACCCCAGTAGTTCTCGAAGGAGATCATCCGAGCCTGAAGCGTCTGAAGTTTGAATTTGATGCCGTTATTTTTGATCTTTAGGTCTCGTAAGTCGCGAATCTTACGCCGCACTTTATCGCGATTAACTATCGGTTCAGTTCGCTCTACGCCCATAAAGTAAAGTTCGTAGAGCGCGCGTAATTGGTCTAAGTCTCGGTCCACCTGCTTGATGTCGTCTGTAATCTCTTTGACTTTCTTGCGATTTTCCTCGCCTGAGCTGTCGCCAGAATTGGTGAAAAGTTCCCCAGCATCTTTTTTTGTACGTGTTGCCACCGTTGCGTGAGAACTTAGCATATTATTGAGGTGTGCTGACCCACCGAGCGGCCCTATTATTACTAGTCTGCAACATATCGGTAGATAATGGTGCTCAGACTTTGCGAATGACTGAAGAAGCAGCCCTGGCTGCGTCTGAAATTGACTTCGCGGCGAAACAGCCCCAGGACCCACGTTTTATGCGGTTTGAGATGCTAAAGAGGGCTCTTAATCGCGATTGGGCTGGCGCCAAAAGAATGGCTGAGGCTCTGAGTGAAAGAAAAGGCTGGGAAAATTACGGGGCAAGACGTGCACGTCAATTAGAGCGGCGCCAAAATGACCTTTCCTTCGAACTTCAAGGATTTTGGGGGGTTCTATTGTCCTTGGTCTTAGGGGTCTTACTTTTGGCATCTGGCCGAAATCTCCTGCGACCTTCGCAGGAGACCATTCTGCTTCTGACTTCGGGCATCGTCATTGTAGGTTTAGGCTACTTGTTTTGCCCAACACACGCGATAATATTAGGGTTTGACCTGGTGGCCTTTGCCGTACTCAATCACACCTTTTTTGCAAGTGTCCGGAATGTACGACCGAGCCCCAGAGTTCGACTTCTGTTTGCAACTTTATATTTTCTAGGGCTTTGTGCTTTTTTAGGACTTCTCTTCACCAGTGTCCATCCAATGTGAACGCAGACAAGTCAGGAATATTAGCATCCTGGTGAAGGCCAGCAGTTGACCAGCTCCCGCAGCCGTCCTAATGACCATGGTCGTCGATGAGTCGTATTTTGTCAGAATCAGTCAGCAAAGCGCTCGACGCAGTCATGGCTAATTATCTGCGTAAGGATGCCGCCTTGCTACCCGCTTTACATTCTGTGCAAAAAAACTGTGAGCATAGAGGGGCTGTTCAGTGCGCGTGAGTCTGGAGATAATTCTGTTTTGCTTTTTTGCGGCTTTATCTTGGGCTTCAGCTTTGGGTGTAGTTTGCTCCAAGGATTCGGTGAAATCAGCGCTTAGCCTCGTGGGCTGTTTCTTTTGTATTGCATGCCTCTACCTCTTGCAAGCCGCGGAACTTATGGCAGTTCTTGAGGTCCTTGTGTATGCGGGCGCGATAATGGTTCTGTTTGTATTCGTGATTATGCTTGTAGAGCAGCGGGAGGAAATAATTTTGCCCCAAGGCACTCTCTCACAAATCGGTTTCCTCGTGAAAATAGCCGCAGTCCTCCTGGTCACCTTAAATTTGTGCGTAGTGATATTGCGTAATTCTTTTACCGGTACGGCGGCTGCACTACCCGTTGGATTCGGCGGTCCTCAAGCGACCGGTCAGTTGTTCTTCTCGAACTATGTTTTCCATTTTGAACTTGCGAGTGTTTTGCTGGTAGTGGCCGTAGTTGGTGCTTTAGTCATTTCTCAAAATAGAACTACTGATGATGAGGAGTCTGCGACCTCATGATTACGCCAACGCTTTCGGTTGATTATTACTTGCTCGTCGCGACCGTTTTATTTGGAATCGGTGCAGCCGGCGTGTTGATTCGCCGCAATGCCCTCGTCGTGCTTATGTCTATCGAGCTTATGTTGAATGCTGCCAATCTTAACTTGGTTTCTTTTGCTCGCCATCATGGAGATATGTCAGGACACATCTATGTTTTTCTGGTGATGGCTGTAGCGATAGCTGAAGTAGCGGTTGGACTTGCCATCATTATCTCCGTGTTTCGTTTGCAAAAAACAGTAAACGTTGATGAATTGTCGGATTTACACGGCTAAAGTTCGCGTGTTTTTTGCTGGTAGGTTCAACAAATTACCTCCGAGCACGTTTTCGTTCTTCTCGCCTTTTTTCTTCGGCTTTTAGAAGCGCAAAGTAATCTTTGGAGGGCTCTGTTCGACTTAAGCTACGTGGCATCGGTCGAGAGTTCAGATAAGCGATTCGGTCGGTAATTTGTTCAATTAAATGCTGGATCTCATCAACATACTTTTCAGCTTTTTTTGTAAGAGGCTTATCTGGTTTGATTGGTTCTAGTGCTGACAGCTCGCGATGCACATGTAGATAAGCTTCGATAGAGTGTTGTGTCCGTTGACGTCGCAAGATGTCTTCGACGGACCGAAGTAAACTTCCGCTGGAGTAGCCAAATTTCCAGAGCATCTCGAACGCGACGTCTTGAATAGCAGAGGTTGCTACGGACTGGTCGAGACAAAGAACGACTGCTGTTTGCAGATGATTGTGGACCGGAACAACCCTAGGAAAGTAATCGATAAACTCTCCTGGTGCAGTATTCTTATCTAAGTTAATGATGATCCGTTGAACGGTAGGCTCATGAACAATGGCATCGAGTTGATATTCAATTTCAGAGACTTGATCTTTATAAGCATGAGTTTTCTTCAGGAAATTAAGTAAATATTTTCGCTCAATTTTTCCGGATAAAATGTCTGCGTAGAGTGAGTAAATCAACGCGTCACTCTCCGCGTCGTCTCCTAAGAGTGTCTCCTTCGTACCGATGGGTGCGTGACTTCTTCCGCCGAGTAGCGCATTCAGTTTATACGGCACTTGATTTCGGATTCCTCGAAAGCGTCCCTTCATGAGCATAGAAAGTGAGGGTTTTAGGACGAAACCGTCTGGCTCGAATCCGTCGAGTGCGAACTTTTTTTCAATCACTGAACGCAATTGTCGTGGCGAGCCGGAAATGAAATAAATGAGGTTATTCTCAGTACTTGGACTAGAGTCTCGCATCTGCCTAAGCAGCGTTGCTGACCCCGGAATATTCTCCCGCTCCTCTGCTGTCATTCGAGCTACCCTTACAAGGTCGCGGACAGTATCGAAGTCTGTTTTTAGGTAGGTTTTATCCAGATCCCATCGAAAAATGTGTCTAGCTTTGGTCACCGTGTGCCAAAGTTACCATTTTTTCACGTCTACGGGCTCTGAAATCCGCTTGTTCGTTGACCGTTGTTTCCCGTGTTCGCTAGTTTAGACTTCGGATGGACATAGGTCTCGAAAAACAACTGCGTGCTCTCCGGGCAGAAGAGTATGGCGCGGGAGTAGTCAATAAGCACGCGCCTCTGCGTATGTGTCTGCTTTATCCGAGTCCTTATCACGTAGGGATGTCCAGTCTTGGTTTTTTACAAATTCATCGATTGGCCAATGGGCGACCGGGCACGGTTTGTGAGCGGGCTTTTCTGCCTGAAAAGCGAGACGTCGAAATACACCGCCGGACAAGAACGGGCCTTATGTGCTTGGAGTCTCTTAGGCCAGTTAACGATTCTGATCTCATTGGAATATCGATTGCATATGAGCTTGAGCTCGCAGGAATAGTCACTGCATTAGAGTTGTCTGGATTAGCACCCCTGGCTGCGGACCGAGATGAAACAGATCCTCTCGTCATTCTTGGCGGCCCACTCACTTTTAGTAATCCATTGCCTGCCGCTCCCTTTGCGGATTTGGTCGTTCTCGGAGAAGGTGAGACAAAACTCAAGTGGCTACTTGATTATCTCGAAGAAACTCCAGAGGCGGCTCGAGGCAGCAAGAAAGCGCGGACGAAGTTTTTAGAATTGTGCGCGGAGCAGGATGGTATCCTTGTACCTTCTATACATGGAGAATATTTGCCGTCGATTGCGAAAGCTGATGATGAATCTCTGCCTGCGGTATCCGAGATCTACACACCGAACACAGAACTATCAGATATGGTCCTTATCGAGCCGGAGCGTGGCTGCCATCGAGGATGTACTTTTTGTGTCATGCGACGTTCTACTAATGGCGGAATGAGACTTGTTGCTCCTGATAAATTCTTACACTTAGTGCCAGATAAAGTCGGTAAGGTCGGTTTAGTGGGCGCAGCAGTAACGGACCACCCGCGTATTAAGGATATTCTTCGCGCCCTAATTGAAGAAAAAGGGAAGCGCATTGGTATTTCAAGCCTTCGGGCAGATCGATTAGATGAGGAGTTTGTGAGCCTACTTACGCAAGGGGGCTATCGTTCCATGACCGTAGCGATGGATGCTCCGAGTGAGCGCCTCATGTATCAGATCGAAAAGAATCTTCGGCATCGACATCTGGAAAAAACGGCTGAGTTAGCAAAACAATTCCGCATGAAACATCTGAAGGTCTATACGGTCGCGGTGCTTCCTGAAGAAACCGACGAAGATATTGAGTCCCTCATTGATTTTACACAACGCCTCTCTAAAATCATACCCATCGTTCTTGGCGTATCGCCGTTTGTGCCCAAGTTTCATACACCCCTCGCGCACGCACCTTTTGCGGGAGAAAAAAGAGCCCAGAAAGTCATAACGACTTTGCGCAAGCGGTTAGGGCACAGAATTCAGATTCGTGGTCCGAGTGCCAAAGAGGCATACGTTGAGTATCGTTTGTCTCAAGGCGGTTTTGCGCACGCTCAAGCGGCCATTGTCGCGGCACAAGCAGGAGGCTCGTTGGGGGCATGGAAGAGGGCTCTGGCGCCATTACCTGAGCGAGTAGAGCCCAAATCGTCGATTTCTCTTGCTCCGAGCCCTACAAAACGTCGCCGACGGTGGAAAAAGAGTGGCTCTCCGCTTACGATTATTTCTGATGAGCGGCCAACGTCGCTCGTTTGAAGATAAGTAACAATGCTACGTCTGATAGCCAAAACGTTCGACTTATCAACGGTGCGAGCGCACTCCACTCTGCGTGCTGCGATTTTTAATTTTCTCTTCGTTGCTGGCGTGACTGGCCTCAAGAGTGCGACCAATGCTCTTTATCTCGCGCGTCGTGGCCCAGAAGACTTTCCTTGGCTTTACCTCGGTACTGCTCTCATTGTCACATTGATTACTTTTTTCTATGGCAGGAAACTCGCCCAGGTTTCCGCCCGTTACGTGCTGAGACGCAGTGTTGCAGTCTGGGCGAGTGTGCTCTTCGCACTAGCGTTATTAGCTTTATTTAGAGTTCGGTTTTCCTATGGAATTCTCTACGTGACAGGAGAGGCTTTTGCTACTTCTCTCAGTATTCTTTATTGGGCCCGACTTGGTGAAGTCTTCGATGTGAGAGCTGCCAAACGTGTGACAGGAGCCATCGCGGCGACTGGAATGGCGGGAGCGGTGGTTGGTGGACTGGTTGTGGCCGCTTTGGTCAAGGCGAATGTTCCTCCGATTGTATGGTGTTTTATTACTCCAATTTTAGTGGTGACTACGCGGCCATTGCTTGGTTCCAAGCAAGCACCAGGGTCCATGCGGCGAGACCGGATCACTTTTCGCGACGGTCTCCGCTATTCAGCGGAGACTAAATTCCCATTGAGAATTGGTGCTCTTGTTCTCTTTTTTGCCGTTCACGCTGCGGCTATCGATTTCGTTTTCCGAAGCGGAACGCATCGATTTGAGCAGGGAAATGAAGGTGAGATGGCGGCGATGTTTGGCGTCCTCAACGCGGTTGTTGGTGTACTGTCGATTTTGTTCCAGGCGTTTCTGACCCATAAACTACTCAAAAGGTTGGGCGTATTTACATATTTGTCTGTTGTTCCTGCTTTGTCCATTATCGCAGCATTGATAGCCTTTACTTTTCCATCTCTATTTTGGCCTCTGTTTGCCATGAAGGTTCTCGAGATGATGGCTAGTTATTCGCTCAACCAGACGGGCTTGCAAATTCTCTATAACCCGATTCCCACGAAAGTTCGTGGCTCAGTTCGTGCAGTAATTGATGGAGCAGTGAAAAAACTCGGAGGTGCCGTAGGTGGAATTGTCCTCCTTCTTGTCGGTGCATCTCTCGCAGAAGAGGTCCTTCTAAGCGTTGTAATTACTGTAGGGTGCTTGCTTCTTATTTGGATTATGCTCCTTAGACCGCGGTACTTGGATGCTCTTCGCTTTAAACTCGGCAATAGAGGTGTCGGTCCTATCCCTGTTATTGACCCGGGTGACAACGAAACCCGAAATCATCTCATTAAGGCTCTGGGAGACGATGATGGAGCGACCACGCTATCAGCGATTAGTGTGCTCGAACAGTCTACTGATTTTGATTTTCGAAATCATCTGGAGATACTCATTGCGCACCCCTCTGAAAATGTCCGAGCCAGAGTCGTGGAGCTTATCCATCGATCTCCGAGCGATGACTTTGTTCCGTTTCTAGCGAAAGTCGTAAAAAGTGAGAATCACCGTGCGCGACCGCAAGCGGCAAGAGCGCTCGTGGCAATTGATCCTGTCACTGCGAGACGAGTCCTTGAGCCTGTTTTACGCGAATCAGATCAAACTGCGAATCGCAAACTCGTCGTAGCGGCGATTGTTGCTTTGCTCGGCGGAGACAGGTTAACCGAAAATGACAGCGGAATTTATGCTCTCGCGCGTACAAAGCTGGAAGCTATGATTGACGCAAGAAGCTCGAGTTCAACCTCTGAAAGACGAGAATTGGTGAAGGTTCTCGGTCAGCTTGGCCCGGGGCGCTATGCAGCAAGAATTTCTGAATTTTTGCGGGATCGTAGTTTAGCCGTTCGCAACGAAGCTGTTGTTTCTGCTGGTGTAGCCCGTGATCCCGATTTACCTCTGGCAATGATCAAATTGTTACCCGACAGAGATGTACAACGTAATCTCCGAAAATCTCTCGCATCATACGGCAATTCTGTTGTGGACTTACTCGCGAAGGTCCTCGATGACCGAACGGAAGAGGTGCAAGCTCGAGTACAAATTCCAGCTATTCTGAGAGTAATTGGAACAACAGAATCCGCCAATGCCATGCTCTTTTCTAATCGCCATGATGACGCTTATCTAAGGTACGTAATCATCGAAGAGCTTGATCGAATGCGGCGTCGCTGCCCTGATATAACCTTTGACCGTCAGCAAGCCCAAGGCGCCGCACTTCGACGCTTGAGAGCGTTTACGCACTATGTTCCTCTTGCTGAAGATATTGCTGCCGCGGGCTCTGCATTCGAACTTCTATCTCGGGCACTTGATGACAGAGTGCGCCAGAATCTTCACGCGGGTCTCCGGCTTCTTGGATTGATTTATGATCATCATTCTATGACCAACGCGTACCATGCTCTTTTAGCTCTCGATGAGGCATCTCACGGAGATGGCGTAGAGTTGGTTGATGTCGCACTTGGTCAAAGTCGTATCCGTAAAGAAGTCTTGCAACATATCGAACCGCGTAGACCGAAGGGAAATGCTGACAAGGCATTTGATGTCTGCATGAATTTGGTGGAAGGACGAGACGTTCAACTCGCGATGGTCGCAGCCGAGACGTTACGACGGCTCGGAAAATCACCCCCACCAGTAAGAGAACCCACTTCAGGAGAACCGCTTATGCCAAAATCTATTGTAGAAAGAATATTTTTGTTACAGTCCGTGCAGTTTTTTCGTGCTTTGTCGGTGGATGATTTGTCTGCAGTTGCTGCAATATGTCAGGAGGCTCATGCCGATAGGCGAGAGGTGATCTATGAACAAGGAGAGCGTGGAGAAGAAATGTTCGTCATCATTTCAGGTGGAATTCATTTGTTTTTCGATGGAGAGCCACTCATTGATTTGCATGCTGGAGAATCGTTTGGGCAGACAGCAATTCTTGATGGTGGCGTACGTCCGGTAATGGCCAGAGCAAGTGATGAAGGTGTTGATTATATGAGCATTGCGCGTCAGCCGATGCTAGATCTAATGGCTGATCGACCTGAACTAGTGAATGGTTTGTTTTCAGAGCTAGGGACGCGTTTGCGTGAGCTTATCAAACTGACCCACTCGCAGAGTCACACTGAAAATCTAAGTCGTAGGAATTCGACTTTACGACCTCGCTAGGGCTCAATATCTGTCCACGGTCCTGGCAGGCTCGGTTTGCGGAGAGCACTCTCAAGTCTTTCAAGAAAGTCTAGTCTGGAAACGGGGCGCGCGCCCAGACTCGAAAGGTGCGCCGTTTCTTGTTGGCAATCGACAAATTCAAAATCGTGGGACACTAAAAACGAACAAAGCGCGCTGAGTGCTAATTTTGAGGTGTTTGGCTCGCTGCTAAACATTGATTCGCCGAAAAACGCTCGTCCGAAGCTGAGCCCGTACAGCCCTCCAACTAATTGCCCGTTTCTGTAAACTCCGACGCTGTGAGCGTGTCCACGATTGAAGAGTTCTCCGTAGACTTTGGGAATTCGACCATTAATCCAGGTGCCATCTTGGTCTCGGCGATAGGTGAGGGCGCAAGCGCGGAGTATCGCTTCGAAATTTTTGTCAAAAACAATCTGGAAAGTGTCTTTTTTGAGAAGTTTGCGAAGGCTCTTTGAACGACGAAACTCACTAGGGATGAGGATGAGTCGAGGGTCTGGCGAAAACCAAGGGATAGGATCTTCTCCAGACCAAGGAAAAATGCCCTTGTTATAGGCTTCACAGACGGTCTCCGGTGTAAGGCGTCCACCAAGCGCTACGAGTCCGTATTCGTCAGGGTACAAATCATGCGGGTTGGGAAATACACCAAAATCGAAGTTACCGTTCATGAGTTTCGAACCTCTCTGATATTGATTGCTCCCGTGCTTCGATTATGATTCGGGAGTTGCGCGTGTCTCATAGCAGTCCTTGACGATGCAGCCGGTCGCTTGTCGCCAGCAAGTATGGTGAAAGGAGGTATTACAACGATCACACCTTAAGATCGTTTCTGACTCTAGGAAGACTTCTCCACAGAGTCTGCATTTTGTTCCTGAGGCACGTCTGCGCGGTGCAGCAAGCTGTAAGGGAGTTTTGGCTTTTGTGGCGGTGTTTATTCCGTTTACGATACGTACAGCCGCAGTTGCTAGGCGTTCCAATACCCATTCTGAGCGTTCAAGACCGTGTACTGCCAGTCGTAGATTCCCCGCTCGCAGCAGGAATTCAATGCCGTGCGCGCTCGATTCTCGACGGATTCCGGTGATGTCGTTAGCAGCGAGTTTAAGGAGCTTATGTGCAAAATCTGAATCACTCGAGCGCACAAAATAGGGCGACGGTAGTCCGTAATTGTAAGGAAGGTCCAATTCAGGAATATATTTCAGCTCTTCTCGAATGTCTGTGATGTTCCAAGCGAAATATAGACGTATATCTTTTGCGGTCTCGGCGACTTTCGCCTCTGCAATAGCGGTACTCTTACGTTGCTTACCGTAAGGACGATCAAGCGTGATTGTTACGCTTGTCCCATTTATCGTTGTTCGAAGTTGTGGAGCATCGAATCGAGTGCCAGTCGACGCTTGTCCGTGGAGCAGCTGTGCTGCTTCATCGAGAACATGCGCCCAACTTTTATACTGCTGCCCGCGCTTGATGTAGCGATAAACGCTTGCTCCCGCTAAAGCCAATATGCCGAAAGTAACAGGTTCCATTTACATGTACATGCCGCCGTTTACGTTGAGCACCTGGCCTGTGATATATTTCGCATCGTCTGATGCGAGGAATACGCTCGCGTTTGCAATGTCTTCTGGCGAACCGACATTTCCTAGGGGAATCATGCTTCTGATTTGTTCCTGCTGCTCTTCACTCAGTGCGTTTGTCATATCAGTTTCAATATATCCTGGCGCAATAACGTTGACGGTGATGTTACGCGAGGCCAATTCTTTGGCCAGAGATTTCGCCATACCGTCGAGTGCAGCTTTGGTTCCCGAATAAGCGGCTTGTCCTGCGTTCCCCGATTCCCCGACAACCGAACCCATGAAAATAATCCGTCCCCATTTAGATTTCATCATGGGTCTGACGGCTGCTTTTGCACAGTAGAATGAGCCAAATACATTGGTTCTATAAATCTTCTCAAGATCTTCTTCTGAGTACCTCATGATGAGGCCGTCTAACGAAATCCCCGCGTTTGCGACCAGAATATGAAGCCCACCATGGGCTTTTGTTATTTGCTTAAATGCTGCGTTGACGGCTGCTTGGTCTTTCACGTCAAACTGGATAGCTTCACTTTGGCCGCCGTGGGCCTTGATTTCTGCTACCGTTTCATCCGCAGCAGCGCGATTCGAAGCGTAAGAAATGATTGTAGTGGCACCTTGGGATGCGATTTGAATTGCGCAAGCTTTTCCAATCCCACGAGAACCGCCGGTAATGAGTGCGACTTTGCCCTGAAGTTTCATATTTGCTCGAATCTTAGCTCGGATCGATTAGACTGACAATTATGCCAGTGGCCCTTTGGCTTTTTCTAGAAGGGTAAGTTGTTTTTCAACACGTGCTTCTTCACGAGTGATATCTAAGCCCAGAGCTCTCGCGCCATCAAGATATGAGAGGAGAACCATGATGACTCGCATCGCCTCGGGACTTCTATCGGTTTCTACGTCCTCGATAAGATAACACAAGTGTCTAAAAAGCTTGTCGAAGTCCATCATACACGCCGTAGGCGGGCAGTCAGGGATAATTCCTGTAGAGATGAATGATGGTGCAAACACAAAACCCATGCCAGCCAGTGCAAAGTTTCGTCCGTCATCCAAGGCCACACGTAAATATCGTCCACCACGTATTGAGTCACGCGCTTCTTCAATCTGAATTACGGCCCCTGGGTTGAAACTGAGAGTCTTACCCGAGCCGTGCTCGAGGATAGTAATTGAGTCTGTGGTTTTGTTGCCTTCCTCAACGACGGCAAAGGTCATCCTTTGCCGTGCAACGAATTCAAGTATTTTCTCTCGGTAATTCATGAATAGCTTTACCAGCGTATCATGGCACTGCCCCACGACATACCGGCGCCAATTGCCATCATTGCAACTAAGTCTCCCTCTTTTATTCTTCCAGAGCGAACGGCTTCATCTAGGGTCACAGGGACTGAGGCGCTCGAAGTGTTGCCGTAGCGGTCAATATTGAGCACTGTCTTTTCTTTCGGGATTTTGAGGTTTTTCAATACTGCATCTACAATTCGAATATTCGCCTGGTGGGGAACAACATGGTCGACGTCTTCTTTTTCGAATCCGTGTGCGTCTAAGCCTTCCTTGATGACAGAGGTTAGAGATCGGACTGCAAATTTATAGACTTCGCGTCCGTTCATGTGAACGAAGTTCAGCTTCTTCTCCAGCGTTTCCTCATTCATGGGCGAAATGGAGCCGCCGCCCGGTATCGTTAGAATGTTCGTATAGTCGCCGTCGGTGTGAATATGCGTTGAAAGTATTCCTCGTGACTCTTTTTCTGACGGAGCGAGAATAAATGCTCCCGCTGCATCGCCAAACAAAACACACGTGTTTCGGTCCTCCCAATTAAGGATTCGACTGAGTAATTCTACTCCTAAGACCAGAATATTTTTGGCGGCATTTGTTTTGATGAATTGGTCAGCAATAGAGAGGCCGAACAACGAGCCAGCACAAGCTGCGGAGATGTCAAAGGCAGGACATTTAGCACCGAGTTTGGCTTGTACGAATGCTGCACAGGCGGGCATTGGCATATCTCCAGAAATGGTACCCACGATGATCATATCGAGGTCACTCGCAGTCAACCCGGCCATCTCAAGCGCCTTTTTTGATGCTTCGGCCGCCATATCAGACGTTTGTTCGTCTTCTCTCGCGATATGGCGTTGCTTGATCCCTGTACGAGAAGTGATCCACTCATCTGACGTGTCGACAAGTTTCGATAAATCTTCGTTGGTTAGGATTTTCTCGGGTGCATATGAGCCTGTCCCGATGATCCGTGATGATTTCATACGAGAAGCTGCCTAGCTTATTCGGCCTCTCTCGCCCATGTATTTTTTGAGTGCGAGCGAAGAATCAGAATAGTCCTCTATGTCTCCGAGGATTCCTCATCTGAGCGACCCTCGGGCCATAGCCCAAGTTGTGCGTGCTGCAGTATGTCATCCTCGATCATTTCAACAATTCGCGTGCCTGCCATTTGGTCAGCAGCATGGATAGCATTTGTCAGTGCTGTGACGCTGGATGCACCGTGTGCGACGAGGCACCTTCGGCGAAGCCCTAGAAGAGGAGCAGCTCCCGCAGTTTCGTAATTGAGGTCTTTCAACACTCGTCTGAGTATGTCTTTCATGAGCAGGGAGCTTGCATTGGCGATCATGCTCTTTTTGGCGCGGCGCTCTAAAAGGTCACGAACGGTAGAAATGAGTCCTTCCATCGTCTTTAGTAGTATATTTCCTGTGAAACCATCACTAACGATGACGTCGAGATCTCCCTCAAATATATCGCGGCCTTCGCAATATCCGCGGTAATCTATTTTGGTCTTTAAAAGTAGTTCATGAGTAGTCCTCGTCAGATCATTTCCTTTTGTTTCTTCACTACCGTTCGCGAGAAGAGCCACGCGAGGGTGGCTGCGGCGTAGAACAGTCTTTGCGTAGGCATGGCCCATAATTGCGAATTGAGCCAATTGAGTTGGGGTGGGGTCCGTATTTGCACCTAAATCAAGAAGAACAGTAGGGTCTTTTCGTGTTGGGATGCTCGCTGCGATGGCGGGACGCTGAACGCCCGCGATTCTGCCAATGTCAAAAAGTCCGGAGGCCATTACAGCACCTGAATTACCCGCGGATAACATAGCGCGGGCATCTCTTTCCGCTACCATTCGGGCAGCGACTCGAATTGATGAGTTGGGTTTTTGGCGTACAGCTTTAGAAGGTTTTTCGTCCATCCGGATCATTTCATCAGAATGAACGATCCTTAGCGAAGAGAGGTTTCTCCCGCCGTACTTCCTGAGCTTAGATTCAATGACAGATTCGTTGCCGACGAGCGCAACGCGTATTCCATCTCGTGCAGCTTGAATAGCAGCTTGCACGGGGACTGCAGGTGCTCCGTCTCCCCCCATAGCGTCAACGGCGACATCTACCGCTGAAAGGCTAGAGAGCATAGACATGAGCCTTTTTAGCGGTCTATTCGGCGTCTAATTCGATTACGGTTCGATCTCTATACCAACCGCATGTCGCGCATATGCGATGGGGCATTTTCTGATCTCCGCATTTTGGACATAAGTTGGTGTTCGCTTTTTTGAGGGCGTCGTGTGAACGTTGGTTCTGACGACGTGAACGTGATTTTTTCTGCCTAGGTACTGCCATGACGTTTCCTTTGTTTTCTTAGATGTACGCGTGAGTGGGTTTTCGTAATCAAAACATCACCAACTCGTTTGCGAAAATCTTGAGCGCTTCCTATGGACTGGTTGTTACTTAGATTTCAACTGAATTTTCTTCAAAGCAGCCCACCGAGGGTCAATTTCTTCGACTTCATCCTCTTGCGTGACCTGCCCGATCAACGCAAGAGTTCGGGTTTCACATAGTTTTCTGTCATCACAGGTCGTATTCATGTCTAACTCGAGCAGGATAGCTTCACGGACAATGGCCGGAAGGTTAATGGTTTGACCTGAATAAACATCATCATTGAGACTATGAAGCTCCTGCTCCAGCATCGCGTCTTCAGTCAGAGCTGCGCCTTCGTTGTGACCAGGAAACCCGCTGCAGGAAGGGAAAAGCGTTTGGTCGATGTCTGAATCGATATTGAGAGTCACAAACTCAAGACAGCGAACGCAATGGGTCTTTATTTTAGTAGAAATTTTGCCGGTCACCCTAATAACTGCTTCTGAGGTCGATTCAGGAGCAATTTTTCGGAGACTGAGGTCCGCTCGTCCATCGGAGACTGCTTGGGTGGCAAGTTCTTCTCGGCCAACGCCGTGATTCAAATGCTCATCGAGCCATTCTGTGTTCAACGTTTCATTCAACGTGATTCCGGAATCAGGGATATCGCTAATCAAGAACGGCTTCATCGGGCTGGGAGTATAGATCTGAATCCCAACATGTCAATCGGCATCCGAATAACGTCTGTGCGATGCAACCAGCGGTCCTTGCTAAAAGGTAGAATTCGTTGCGGCTTTTTCTGTGCCGGTTGCCAAGGTGGAAACGCGACAGAAGCATCTCGCACAGACGCGCGCATTTCGTTGTTGATGGAATGGCAGGCAGACACAGTGAGCTAGGTTCGCTCGACCTAAGGTATGGCTAAAACGATCTAAATTTTTTTAGTTCAGAATTTCACCGGCGGAATCGAATCGCTTCAATTCAAGACTCCATCAGGCTTCATTGTTCCTGACCAAAGCTTCAAACAAAAAGTGGTGTCGTCAATGTCGTGTTGATAATAAGAAGTTGTTAGTCACTGCAACACAAGTAAGTCTTGCTGACGTAGCGTTTGCTTGAAACAGTGTTGCTGTAAATGTACTGCGCGGAACAAATGTTTCTACAGGTGAAATATCACCGAAGGGATGACTCTCGGAGCACCTCAGCTCGAAGCAAAAGTGCACAACTCAGCATTCGAAGGTTCAATGAAAAAGCATAACGAGTTGAGAACGATGAGGCGTCAATTGAATGATGCCTGATCCGAGATTACTATTGTAGACGAAATCTCTGGCCAACCAAGCGTCGAGTGTCACTTGGGTAATGCTTGTGGCAATAATCCTTGTGTTGATTTCCATTCTCTTGGTTGTGATTATGATTGTGTATGGAATCGTTGCCTTCATTGCAGAGACGCGGCTGCGTGCAACACAGGTATCAACCGAACTGACAGGCTGTTTCGCGGATGTAAGTTCGAACCAAATCGTGATTCTGTTCTCGCGCAGAATGACAATCGTCATAACGCGGACGACATTGATAATAATACGAACGCTGATACTCGGTCGTATGGAGTAGTGTAAGACCAGTTTCTCTAGTATCCGGGATAAAACGATGCTGGAAAATAACTCACTTCTTGCCGTTCCAGAGATAATTAGGACTCAGCGTGTTTATCAGCGAAGAGGGCCATAATTGATTACTACGGTTCGGTTTCTATTCGTACATCCAATCATGGCTGAAAAGACACGCACTTCTGACTCGAGAGTATATCGTGAGACGGCAAGAACGTTCCATTTTATAAGATCTATGAACTGCTGTGAGGTTATCTTACGATTCTTTGCGCATGCTAGAGTCAGGTGTAGTTGCGAAAGCTCTAACGTAATAATACGTAATCTTCTCCGGGAAAAAAGCTGCGAAGGAACTCATTCTTCGATACAGAACAAAACATGAAATATTTATGGAGTGTCTTTGCGATTGGACTTTTTGCCGGCTGTGTAACTTCTCAGACAAACGAGAAGCTTCCGCCAGCAGAAAAGGCTAGCGACTTTTACCCTGTGAAATTGGGAAATGCGTGGGCGCATTTAGTGACGTCGCACGATACTAATGCTCAGGTTCTTGTTACTTCACGAATTGCAAAGGTTGACCCTGAAGGCTTCGTTTTGACGAGCGGCGCGCAAAATGTAGCGATAGCGAGGAGAGCCGAGGGGCTGTTCAAACCGCAATCTGGCTACTACATTTTGAAGGACCCAATAAAAGCAGGGGCCTCATGGAAAATGAGAGATGCGGATGGAGTGGTCACCATCACGGCGGTGTCAAAGACGACTACCGTTGCTGCGGGGAAGTTCAGCAATTGTATTCATCTCACCGAAGAGATCCCCGGTAGCCAACGAGCAAACATAGTTTATGCCCCAGGAGTCGGACCGATATCCATGAAGGTCTATAGTCTCGAGATCGAGCCCCCGTTGCTGCTTATATCCAGCGAGTTGAAAGGTTACCAGATTCAGTAAGCGGCGGGTTATCTGGCAGGCTGACTAGCAGGTCGGCTTGATGCTGCGCCTTTTGCGGGCATCGCTCGTTTGGCGAGCGTCAAATGAATTGTGTTGTCGCCATTGGCCACACTTTTGCTGAATTCAGCGTATAGGTCGTCAGCTCCTTTCGTCATCGGATCGCCATCGCGATCCAGTCGGGCTCGCACGATAAAAGGTCCAGCAAACGGAACTCCGGGCATCATGAGATTCTTCGAAGTCATTTCGTAGCGTAGCGGAAGTTTTACGGGCGAATGTCTCTGAACGGCGACGAGGCGGCCTGCTTGTCCAGGACCCATGGCTTGCCTGGCCATGATGTACAAGACGTCTGTCGGTCGAATGTCTTTCTCCGAGAGACCTTCTCCGAACTTGACAAGCCCACCGAAGGGATCTGTCTTTGCCGAAGGTTGGGAGGCCGCAACTGCGGGTTGACTTCCTGCCCGTGCCATCGCCGGCTTTGAGGCAGCGGTGGCCGGCTGAGCCGCTGATTTTGCCGGTGACGAGTTTGTTGTAGCGGGTTTGTCCTCGGAACAACCCAACGCTGCGAGTGAAACGGGTAAGATAAGGGCCAATAGGGGTCGAATCTTCATGACGTCCTTCTGACATGGATTCTTTCCGTGATCCAGTGTCTTCTAACTCTTGACAGTCTCATATTCATCCCTTACCAACACCACCTCGGAGATACATATCGATGTACGCTGTTGTCGTAAGCGGTGGGAAACAACACCGCGTGAAAAAAGGTGACCTACTTAGGGTCGAAAAACTTAATGCCGATGTCGGTGCGGAGATCGCACTCGATCAGGTATTGTTAATTGCGGGAGAGGGCGAGCCAAAAGTAGGCTCACCGACCGTTGATGGAGCCTCAGTGAAGGCTGAAGTCGTTGTTCACGGGCAATCTAAAAAGATTATCGTGTTCAAAAGAAAACGGCACAAAGGCTACACGCGTAAGCAGGGCCACCGTCAGCAATATACAGACATTCGGATTAAAGGAATTGAGGTGAACTAAATGGCTCACAAAAAAGGACAAGGTTCGTCGAGGAACGGCCGCGATTCTAATGCGAAATATCTTGGGGTGAAGGTTCATGCCGGTCAAAAGGTTGTCGCTGGGAATATTATCGTACGTCAACGTGGTACGAGGGTTCATCCCGGACGCAACGTCGGCCTCGGACGTGACCATACGTTATTTGCTTTGACTGATGGCGTTGTGAAGTTTGAACGCTTCGCAGGTGATAAACGTCGCTGCACCATTATAGCTGCCGAATAACTCTCATCGAGGTCGCGACCTATTGCAACGGTCGCTTCCCTTCGTCCCATAAAAACTTCGCGCTTTTGCGAGAACCTCACCAAAACCATGAAATTTGTCGATGAAGTCTCGATTTATGTCCGCTCTGGAAAGGGGGGAGACGGTTGTGCTTCCTTCCTAAGGGAGAAATTCAACCCCTTTGGTGGACCTAACGGAGGAGACGGTGGCAACGGCGGAAGTGTGATCATCCGGGCAGAAGAACGTTATAATACGCTTCTACACTTACAATTTCGGCAGCACCATCGAGCCCAACACGGTCAAGATGGAATGAGCAAACAAATGTATGGGCGTTGGGGAGATGATCTTCATATTCCTGTGCCAGTAGGGACAGTGGTCAGCGACGCTGAGACCTCTGAGTTGCTCGGCGATCTCAATGAAGTCGGAGCCGAAGTCGTGGTCGCCCGCGGAGGAAAAGGCGGCCGTGGGAATATGCATTTCAAGTCTTCGACCAACCAAGCTCCAAAGCGACGAGAACTCGGGCAACCTGTCGTAGAAAAAAGAATTCGTCTGACGCTTAAATTGATTGCTGATGTTGGGCTAGTGGGCTTCCCAAATGCTGGTAAGTCGACATTGATTAGTCGGATTTCCGCAGCGAAACCAAAAATTGCAGAGTATCCATTTACTACACTCACTCCGAATCTCGGGATTGTGAGTACGGAAACAGGACGCAGCTTTTGCGTCGCGGACATCCCGGGACTCATCGAAGGGGCTTCCGAAGGTGTCGGTTTAGGTCACCGCTTTTTACGACACGTCGAACGAGTTTCTGGGTTTGCAGTCCTGCTCGATGTCGGATTTGAGGCATCTCGCCATCCTGTAACTGATTACGAGATTCTGATGAGAGAGCTCGAGGCATATAGCCCGGAGATGCTGGACAAACCGAAAGTTCTCGTTCTTACCAAAGCAGATCTGCCAGATACCGAAGCTGCACTTGAGGAAGTCCAAGAAATTGCGGAACGTGAAGGTATTCCTCTGTTTGTCATCTCTTCTGTTCGTGGTGATGGTTTAGACGAGCTTTGTTACGCTTTGCAGGACTTAGTAGATGAGCAGCGGTCAAAATTGTTCGAATCGAGCGAGTCGACCTAGCATTTCTTTGCATCCGACGGGTCATAAACCGGTACAATTGCGGAGTCTGACAAAAGCTGGTCTTCTTTCATTCGTTCGTATTTTTCAGTGAACCCGTATTGAAATTCTGCTGCTTTACGGTCGTATCGGAGAGAAAAATAATAATCGTCGACCATTGAAGATAACAGTCGCTGAGCCTGAAATGAGTTTATGTTCAAGGACTCGGCGAGTTCACTCGGTGTTGTGGCTCTGCCCAATTCGAGGATAAAGTTGGCTGCGATTGCTTGACGACGTCGCGCTCTTTCAGCGAGCTGAGCCGCAATGCCTTGTCCGATCAAAACACAGCTCGCTGTTAATATTGACGAGAAAAGTGCGAACAGAAGTGCCGTAGACACATTGGTATACGTATCAAAGTTTCAGGCTTGTTGTGCAGGGAGTGGCGTCTAATTTCGACTAGAAATTGTTACTTTATTTGAGGTGGTTAGTTGATTCGTGCGATCCCGTCGAGGCGTGCGCGTGCGCGCTGAGCCTTTTGCTCCGCCTTGACGTATCCTGGCTCGTCTGGCCCGAGGGTATTAAGTTTCTCGGTAGCGCTGTCCAAAGCTTTTTTGGCGCGTTCAACATCGATGTCTTCTACGGCCTCAAACGTACTTGTAAGGATCGAGACCTGATCCTCATCGATTTCAACGAACCCAGTTCCGACAACGTAATAGTCTCGCTTCCCGCCAGAGATTACGGTGAGAACACCCGGCTGAATCGCAGAGATCATAGCGATATGCTGCGACAAAAGTCCGATCTCGCCGTTCACGCTTGGAACTACGGCTTCCTCACATTCAACAGTTACGCCTGCAGATTCAGGCGTTACAATGGCGAGCTTGAGAGCCATTAGACAGCACCTTCCTTCTCGGCACGTTCGATGACTTCATCGATAGAACCTGCATACATAAAGTATTTCTCAGGGATATGGTCGTACTTGCCATCACAAACGTCTTTGAAGGACCGAACGGTGTCTTCTAGTTTGACGTATTTACCGGCAGCACCGGTAAATTGCTCGGCAACGAAGAATGGCTGCGAAAGGAACTTTTGTATACGGCGTGCACGGTCAACGATGGCACGGTCTTCCGGAGAAAGTTCGTCCAAACCAAGAATTGCAATGATGTCCTGCAGCTCTTTGTATCGAGCAAGGATTCGCTGAACCTCACGCGCGACCTGATAGTGCTCATCGCCAACAACATCTGGAGTGAGAAGACGGCTCGTTGAGTCCAGAGGATCAACCGCCGGATAGATACCAAGCTCTGCGATCCCACGAGAAAGTACAGTTGTTGCATCTAAGTGAGCAAAGGTTGTTGCAGGTGCTGGGTCAGTCAAGTCATCCGCAGGAACGTAAATCGCTTGTACCGATGTAATCGCTCCTTTCGACGTAGTGGTGATTCGTTCTTGAAGACCACCCATCTCAGTAGCCAAGGTTGGTTGGTAACCTACCGCGGATGGGATACGTCCAAGAAGTGCGGATACTTCGGAACCTGCCTGGGTGAAGCGAAAGATATTATCAATAAACATCAAAACTTCACGACCTTCATCACGGAAGTGTTCGGCGACGGTCAGTCCTGTCAGCGCGACACGAGCACGCGCACCAGGTGGTTCGTTCATTTGCCCGTAGATGAGAGCAACTTGTGATTCACCTGGAATCAAAGTTACGTTGCCTTCTTCGTCGTAAACAGGATGTCCGTCATCGTCGCGTTCTACTGCGATAACCTTAGATTCAATCATTTCGTCATAAAGGTCTCGACCTTCACGAGTACGTTCGCCGACACCAGCAAAAACGGAGAAACCGCCACGCTGAACAGCAACGTTACGAATCAGTTCCATCAAGAGTACTGTTTTACCAACACCAGCACCGCCGAACAGACCAATCTTTCCACCACGCATGTATGGAGCGAGTAGGTCGATAACTTTAATACCAGTTTCGAAAGCTTCGACCTCTACAGATTGTTCTACGAGAGGCGGCGGCTGTTTGTGAATTGGTTCATAAGCGCTGGCGTTTACTGGGCCTAGTTCGTCGACGGGTTCTCCAACAACATTGAGAATACGCCCAAGTACTTCGCGACCAACAGGCGCAGCAATCGGCTTACCTGTGTTTTCGACGGATGTACCGCGTACCAAACCGTCGGTGGTGTCCATCGCGATGGCACGTACAACATTCTCTCCGAGGTGTTGTGCGACTTCCAAAATTAGATTGCCTTCGCGGTCGTCGATGTCCGGGTTGGTAACCTTAAGAGCGTTGTAGATCTCAGGCAGTTTGCCGGGTGGGAACTCGACGTCTACGACGGGTCCGATGACTTGTGAGATGCTTCCGTGTGCATTAGCAGTTGCAGCTGTTTCCATGATTCGAGCAGCACGTATCCAATGTGTTCTCGCGTATCAAGGGAAACTTTTCGCTATTTTGTTCTTATTTTCTTTTCTTCGTGAAACCGCCAGTCCTCGGCGAGAGTCAGCCGCATCCGCAGTGCTCATCCACCCAAAAAGGCCCCCACTTTTAGGTGAAGTGCTCTCCCGTGTTCATAGAGTGAGATCGGGTTTCCGAGCATTGAGGCAGCGTTGAGCTTCAAGCCTGAAGTTTCTCGGCGAGCGCTTATAGCCCAGCAACTTTCGCTGCTGTTTTCGTCGTCGCAGCGATGAGATCGTAAATGCCTTGATTCATGTATTTGAAGACGTAAAACGGAGCGATGCCCATCGCGATGCTCAGAAAAGCAAGTGGGTAAAGAGTAGCACGTTCATGCTTATTGAGTGGTGGCAGTAGTCCTTCCCATTTTGCATTGAATTGACCAAGGAAGACGCGCTGCATTGTCCAGAGATAATATGCAGCGGTCACGATCACTGAGGTCACGCTTACCATTACAAATATTTGGTACTTCTGAAAGGCACCCAGGAAAACCAATGCTTCGCCAATGAACCCAGCGAGGCCTGGCAACCCGAGAGATGCGAAAAATGCCAGGCCGGTAAGACCTGCATATTCAGGAAGTTTCGATGCCAACCCGCCAAAGCTGTTCACGTCACGGGTGTGAGCACGGTCGTAGACAACACCGACGAGCAAAAATAGCATCGGAGAGACGATCCCGTGGGATACCATTTGGAAGTAGCCGCCAACCATGCCTTGAGGCGTCATCGCAGCGAATCCAAGTAATACAAAGCCCATATGGCTGACGGATGAGTAAGCGATGATCTTTTTTAGATCTTTCTGTGCGAGACAAACTAACGCAGCATATACGACACTAATCATTCCGAACGCGGCCATGTAGTCTGCCGCCCAAATCGTTGCATCCGGAAGTAGCTGAAAGTTGAACCGCAAGATGCCGTAGCAGCCCATCTTCAAGAGTACGCCAGCAAGAATCGCGGATATTGCGGTGGGAGCTTGGACGTGAGCATCGGGCAACCAAGTGTGAAATGGGAACATGGGGACTTTGATTGCGAATGCAACGAACATGAAGACCCAAATAATCTTCGTGAATTCCATTCCGAGAATCGCACCTTGTCCGGCCCAGTGACCTTTTGCTGAAAGCATCTGCAGGTAGAGCAGGTTGAAGGTATGTTCCGTGTTTCCCGATGCATTCTTGAACAACCATACGCCATTTTCTTGGACCACAGCTTCGGTCCCAGCAAGAACACTTGCATCACTCCCATAGTACAGCGCGATCATCCCCAAAAGCAGGAATACCGAGCCTGCGAGCGTATATAGGAAGAATTTGATGGCAGCGTATTCCTTTCTCGGGCCACCCCAAATACCGATAAGAAAATACATGGGTAGAAGCATGACTTCCCAAAAAACGTAGAATAGGAAGAAATCCATCGCAGAAAAAACGCCGTACATCCCCGAGTTGAGAAGTAGAAACATCGCCCAGTAGCCTTTTTGCTGCTTTCTGATGCCGTATTCTTGAACGTTTCCATCCTCGGCCTTGTACTTGAAGTGGAAACTCGCTACGCCCGCAACGAGAGCCACAAAACCTGTGAGTACAACCATCCAGAATGAGAGCTGGTCGACACCGACGTAGTACTCGATAGAGAATGAGTCGATCCAGCCCACTTGCGTGACCAACTGTAATCCTTCCGCACCGATGCCAGGTTTGGTTGGGTCGAAGACCGCATACACGATGACACAGGCGATGAATTGCAAGACTAGTGTGGCCATGCCGATCCATTTTGCGTATTCTTCTTTTGCTGCGAAGACTGCGAACATCGCGACTGTTGGAGTGAAGATTAGAAAGGTTAAATAGAAGGAATGACTGTCCACAGGGCAGGGCATATGCCGAAACCCAGGCTGAATCAATGGATTTTCGCGATTGGCTTTTAGATTCTGCCCGGTTACACCCACTTCATGAAAATTAAAGCAGATGCGAAACTTTCTTATCCCCGTGATGTAGTATTTGCGAGCTATCGCGACAAACTCGTCGAATTGGTCCCTCATCTGCCGAACATAAGAGCTATCGAACTCAAAAACCGCGAGGACAATGGGAGCATTACCCGAATGCTAAATGTCTGGCACGCTAAAGGGGATATACCGAAAGTAGCCCAATCGATAATCAAGCCAGAGATGGTGTGCTGGGAAGATCATGCTCAATGGAATCAGGATGAGTGGACCTGCGAATGGAAAGTGGTTCCTAAGTTTTTCACAAAAAACGTGACGTGTTCCGGGAAAAATCATTTTGTCGAACAAGGCGCTGAAACTGTGCTTCAAATCCGCGGAGAATTAGAGATTGATGCCAAGGGTATACCAGGTGTACCGCGGCTTCTTGCGGGCCGGATAGCGCCTGTCATCGAAAAGTTTATTGTCGGCCTACTGACGCCTAATTTGCTAACCGTATCAGATGGTTTGGTGAAATACCTTGACAGTAATAAGGGTTAATACTTGTTTCTTCCTAGAGACCAGCGCGCAGCTCGTTGAACGATGTCTCTAAGCTCCGGACTCTTAATTTCCAATGCGAGCTCAGCCAATTGTTCTTCTCCTACGGGAGATAACCGAGGCGGTTCTGTTTTGGCCTTGAGTGGCTGGAGCTGCACCTTTTGTGTTTGATTTTTTTCGAATACGCCCAGCCGGGCACGAACTTCGGTGACTGTGTCGGCTCCCAGAGTGAGATTGAGTTTTTCGACAATCTCTGGTCCGAAAAAAGTCATTTCGGTGAGCCAAGCACTTTCTTCCACTGTGAGCGTGAGGATCTTGTTGCGGAACAGTCGTGGTTCGGCGTGATTGGTGAAAGGGGGCCCGAGGCGGTTGAAAGCGTCAAATACTTTCAGCGCTTTTGATGGTTTTCTCCTTTTAGGAGCACCCTCTGTTGTTGCAAGCACCCGAGCGACAATGTCACCCAGAGCAGTAAATTTTTTTCGATAAACTTTTCCTCGATTCGAAACGCCGTCATGAAAGCGAGCCGCATTGGTTTTTCGGTTCGTTGTGCTCATAAAAAATCAGACCAAATGACCTCTGACATCAGTAAAGGCGTTTACCATTTGTGTCAAAGCGTCAGTTGTCTCCAATGTAGGATAACGCGACGCGACAAGCTTGGGAGGTCAGTGTGTCAGTTGACTACGGAATCGATGGTGCGATAAGTGCCCAAGCATTGAACGATTTTTTAGTTCCGACGCGTTATTCCTGTCGCGAGCTAAAGCGGATCGTATAAGCAAAAATTTATGAACGCTGCCACGGAGAAAACAATGAGATTTAATTCAATGGATACGCGTCGGGGAACAAGATTTATCTCGACGGTCCTGACTGCTTTAGCCCTTTCCCTAGGAATGGGGTGTAGCGATAACGAAGGTGGGGACGAAGGCCCCGAGTTTAGTGAGGAATGCCGCTCTTGTCGTACAGACGGCCAAACATGCGTCTATAGCATCAACTGCGCGGCGGGCAGCATCTGCAACAATGATCGGGACCCTCTTTACGTCGCCGATGCTGAGAGTGGCATTTGCATTAAGGTTATCTGCGCGAGCGACTCTGATTGCGCAGACGGTAAAACATGTAATCCAGAAAAGATTTGCGAATCTCCGTTATGCCAAAGCGATGCGGATTGCAGTGCCGGCAATTATTGTAGTGGAGGTGAATGCTTGTCGCGACCAGATGCAAGCCAAGTTGCGAGCTGTGATGTGATTCCTGAGTCACATTCTATCAAGGAAGGTCAGGCCATCGTACTCAACGCGACAGCGAAGAACGCGAATGGTGCAGTTTTAGGCGCGATTGAATTCAAATGGACATCTGATAAGACAGACGTTGCTAGCGTCTCGGAAGAGAAAGCAACAGGAGGCACTGCATCAGGCAGCGCGAGCATAACAGCAGTAGTGAGTGGTAACGAATCCGTTGCCTGTACTGGTGCCGTCTCGGTCACGAATTTTGCGGCATTAACAGCAGGAGAAGCACGAGTGATTCTCGGTTCTTCGTCCAATGGAAGTGCTGTTGACGGAGCGACGGTTTGGCTAACTACGACTTCAACTACGAAGATGGGTATGACTCAATCGGATGGTTCTGCTGTATTTGCCGGGGTTACCGACGACATTGCTCATGTGACAGTTCACAAAGCAGGTTGGCAGTCGGTTTCGGTTTTGAGCCCGGGGACGAAAGATGTGTTCGTGTTAGCGAACAAAAAGCCAGACCGAACTCAAGCGGGTGGCTTTCGAGGTTCCGTAGATCTTTCGGCCACGAAACGAGCTGATATCAAGCTTGCCATCGCAGGACCTTCTCTGCCCCTTAATGTACTTGACCTCGAACTGGAATCACTTCTCGGTGATTCAATTGAGACTGTTATTAATGCGCCTGACCTTGGTCTGTCAGACGAGAAAGTTGACCTTCCAGGTGGCATTATGTTGGCACTTGGTACTCAAACATTCACTGACGACTCTGAAAGCACGAACCTTCGTTGCCAAGGTAGTGCTCCAGCATCAGGTAGTCTCGGATGTTTCGTGGCACGTTCGCCAGAAGGACCGGGTGCCGCTTGGGTCCTCGGAGGACAACTCAAACTATCTGCGATTTCAGCAATTGCAGGGCAGCTTTCAAGCGTTCTTGGGGGTGGTAGTTCAGACGAATTGCCCATTGGTGACTTGTTGACCGCTCTTCTTCCGCTTCTTCGCTCATTGAGTCACGGTATAGACGCGGGAATCAACACGACAAATCATGCGAAGGTGAATACGCCGAGTGGTAGTGGAGATTGCACTGACCCTAGTTTGTCTAAATATGACGAAAACTGTCAGGGTGACTTCACAAAGTACGAGAAAATATCTTTGGCCGTTTCACAGCGACTACGTCTTCTTTCTGCGGTTGAAGTTCCTCAATTACCAAAATTGCCTAGTGGTGGTTACGCAGCGGGCACGCTGGTTATCGCAGGTGCTTCTATCCCTGGTCGCGGTCTACTTCCGCTTGGACTCACGGCAGGCATTGACGTTGAAAAAGATGAAGATGCTGATGGTTTTGTATTCGGTGCGTCTGAGCCTTTTGGGCCCAATTCAGAAAAACTCAATGACGGTGAGGTCGCTCTTGCGATGGCCCCACTTCATTCAGGTATTGAAACGGCGCAGCTTAGCTTGATCTCGATTGCTCTTGATCCAAACTCAATTGCCTCATCGGGTGGTACTCAGCTCTCAACTCTGATCAATCGAGTTTCTCGCGTAGATGAGAAACAAAAGGTAGTCGGTTCTTTCTTAGGATTCCCAACTGGAACATTTGACACCGCGGGTGGCAAATTCACGCCATCCGGAAGCGGTGTTGAAGGTGCGCAGTCCATGCGAATCGTTGTAACGAACGGAAGCACGAACAATGAATGGCTTATATACGCACCGACGGGCGCTGCGACTGAGGTTGTTCTTCCAGACATCGCGGCAGTCAAAGATGAAGTGATGAGCGGGATTCCTGAAGTTCTTCTTCAGGTCATGAACACCTCTGCGACTTACACAGATCTGTTCACACTCGGCTCGGATAAATCACTTGCGGCTATCGCAGATACCCTTGAGTCCTTCGTGATCCAGGACTGTGCTGCCGACTCTACGGCTGAACAAGGCTGTAAAATTCAGTAAGCAGTGCTTGCTCCTCGCAAGCTATGACTGTGGTCTCGGGTGAGCTGCCCGAGACCAACTTTATTCTTCTTCCTTACGAGTGGTCGTAATGACTTCGTATTTCCCTTCTATTTGAGTACTTCTGGCTTGCCAGCTTCGGTTCTTCGGAGCATATGAAGCTCAGTATGCCTCGCTGGATCTCCGTACTCGTATCGTTGATTGCCTTTATTCTCATCGTAGCTACTGCGGGCTTCTTTTTAGCGCGCTCCTACGAATCAGAAAAATGGATCGCGATCATGGCTCCAACGCTGAAGTACAGTTTGTATTCGATTGTAGCGTGCTGCATTTATGCAGGGCTGGTTGGGGTATATCACACTATCTTAAGCGTTTTTGGGCTCGACGAAGAGAAGGGAAGTGGGCGTAGGCGGCATGAAGAAGCGTTAGCCGCCGCACGTCGTGGAGAGTTTTCAAAAGACGACTAAAAGACGGTCGCGTCATCGTGAGCGGTCGGAAGAACAACATGGCATGGTTACGGGAGATACTCTTTGGGTGAACTGCTGAAAATAGGACCTGCTCCCGAATATGATCTGACAAAGCTCAAAGTCATCAATGAATCGCTGTCTCAATGGTCGCCGCGGGAAATTCTTGGCGCCTTGGGTGAGTCGAAGCATGAATCAGAAACACTCGTTCGACTGATTATAGCTTGCGCGATTATAGAGGGGCCGCAAAGGCTTGAAGAGCTTCTGATTCAAATTGATCGCTTGTGCGTTGGTCATCTCCCACATCTCAACGCAAAATTAAAAGATAAGACCTATCGGCAGCTTGGCCCGGAAGTAAAAGAACTTGTATCGATTCTGGCTGCTCCACGCCAACCTCTTCAGTTTGTCAGGGCTCGGATAGCCAACATCCGCGCTGATGCCCGAGTTCGTTTTACGGATTATGACCTCAATATAATTTTGTATTACGGGCGTCATTGTATTTCGAGTTACCTTATTGGGACCTCTAGAAATGTGACTGCAGCCAAGGACATGCTTCGGATTTTTTCAAAACCTCCGTCTTTACTCGACGCTGAAGAATGGAAGGACCGGTTATTACCGGCCGGTAAAAAGAGTAGGGCTCTGCTTTTTGAACCAAAAGATTATGGGCGTGTGGTTGTCGTACTAAGCAACGGTTCGCTTATGTACGACCCCATAAGATCATCGGTCGCTTCAGGGTAGCGTACGTGCTACAAACAGTCCTGTCAGGTGGAGAAGCCTGGGGAGCAGTGTGAATCGTCTCGGAGATTATAAGTTGCGCCGTCGTCTCGCTGTAGGCGGGATGGGCGAAGTTTATCTGGCTGAAAAAGTCGGCCCGGAGGGATTTGTTAAGCCCGTCGTTCTCAAGTGTGTGTTGCCGCAGCTGGCCAAAGATAGCTCGTTTGTTGAATTATTTTTGGATGAAGCGCGAGTAGCAGCACTACTTAACCACCCGAATATCGCTCAGGTCTACGATTTTGGGCACGTCGATGGCGTGTACTTCATGGCGATGGAGTATGTCGCAGGATACACTCTCGACGAGCTGAGGAGGAAGCACGAGAAAATCGGACAATTCATGCCGATTGAACATATCGCGTGTATCGCTAGTCAGGCGAGCCAGGGTCTGGATTACGCCCACTCTCTCTCTGACGCTAAGAATGTCAGCTTGGGAATCGTTCATCGAGATGTGTCTCCTCACAACGTCATGGTGACAGTGGATGGTAGCGTCAAGATCGTTGACTTCGGGATTGCGAAAGCGCGTGCAGGACTTACTCGAGTGGAAGCGAAAGGTGCTGTCGGGAAATTTGGATATATGAGCCCGGAGCAAGCCCAAGGCCTAAATGTCGATGGGCGAACAGACGTGTTCTCTCTTGGAATTTGCATCTGGGAGCTTACAACGAACAAACGACTGCATAATCCGAATTTGAGCAATGCGCCTAATTACGATGCTTCGCGTCCTCTTTTTACTGCGAGTTCTTTACGAAGCGAGATTCCCAAGAAACTTGACGAAATTATAGCTCGTGCTGTCTCGATCAAGCCGTCTGCGCGCCTGAGGACATGTCGAGAGTTTCATTTAGAGCTAGAAAAGTTTATGGCCGCGATGACCCATTACGCCGGAAGTACCGCTTTGGCGGGCTATATCCGACGCTTGGTTGATGGAGAATTCGATAACCCTCAAGCTCCAACTTCGGGTGGATTGGTTGAACCCGTCACGTCTACAACGACCGGCCAGAGCTCGAATGAACTATCTTCAGAGCTCAATGGTGTACAGAAGTTTGAGGAAGTCTTTGGAACGCATACAGCTCAGAGTAAAACGTCGCGTCAAATGAAGCGCACACCCGAGAGCTGGAAAATGGAACCTGCTGCTGTGAGGAGGGCTTCAGGTAAATCACCGTCTAAGGCTCCATCTTCCCTCCAAAAATCACCTGTACGTAAAACCCAAGCGGAGAAAAATTCGGGACCTGCTCATCGTGAACCTCTTGAATCTTTAGAGCTGGATTTACCTCAGTCATCTCCGCCCCGTAGTAAATCTGTAGGGAATTCGTCTCCGAAGACAACAACTGCTTTGCCGCGAGTCAACGAAAGCGCAGGCTTTCGACCTGTTGTTGTTTTGATAGCGATAACGATTACGATTGGGCTCGGATATTTTCTAAGTATCAATAAGGAACTCCTTCTCGAGAAAATCGCGTCGTTTCAGAGTAAACCCCCTGTTCAAGAAATGAATACCCGGTTTCGTATCACCTCGAGTCCCGCAGGGGCCGAAATCGTGATCGATGGTGAACGCGTGGGCATGACACCACTTGTCGTGGAACTGCTCCCTGATATCAAACAATCAATTGAACTTAAAAAGAAAGGTTTTGCGACGGATAGAAGAGAGCTGTCCCCGGAGGTTCAAAAAGGTCTTCGTGAAATTAGTAGTGTTCTTGTCGCCCCTGCTACTCTAAAGGTTCGCTCTTCTCCGGCTGGCGGAAAAGTCTCTATAAATGGTGTCGGTATTCGCAATAAGAGTACACCATTCACGCTGGACGATGTGCCTGCGGGCCGTGAATTGAGAGTTACAGTTCGCAAGAAGGGCTTTTCGCCCGTTAGCCTTGAAACGACTATTGAGAAAGGAAAGTCAGATTCACTGTTCTTTAATTTAAAGGGACAGTAATCGCTGTTTGGAGAAATGATGAAGAGTATAGCGAGTACGGTTATTGCTTGCGGGCTAATCCTAGGCGCCTGTGGTGATGAGGTAGAGCCCATGACGCCTGAGATTATTGTTGGCGTAGAATGTACAGATCTGACTGGTTGTGGAGTAGGAGCTGCGAACGCTCGAACGGTGTCGTTCTGTGAACATTGCTTCTCTCGACCTGACACTCACGTCTGCGAAGCAGGAACGTGTCGAGAAATAGATGTGACAGGCTCATTGAGCTTTGTATTAGGTATTCCTCCTAGTGCGCGCGGAGCGAAGAGCTGGACCCAGGCTTCGTTAAATCCGGTCCGGTCCGACGGAGTTCGTATCACTTGTGCCGACCTTCTTCAAAGCTCGGACTATCAGGACAACTACGTATACAATGCGGGCAACTCTAATTTTAAAATCTTTGCGACCCCAGGTGGCGCTGACCCCGCCTTAGCTTATCCGACCAGAATTGCCGCAGACGTTGGGGTGGACCGACTTTTAGTTGTACGGGTCGTTTCTGACACTCAGGGGAAGGGCAACGTTTTGGCTCAAGGTTGCGCTGAAGGAATCGAGGTAAAAGCGGGGGAGACGACTTCGGTGAATTTACCGTTGGAAGCTCTCTAGTGTTTAGTTTCGCTTCTTGCCCGAATTGATTTGGCGCTTGCTGCGCCTTGAGCACTATTGACCAAAATTTTTTATCTACACATGTGATGGAGTTTTTAAGGGTTTTAACTCGCCCCGAAGCTGTTTTTTTCAACATGAGCTTTTTACTTAAATCACTTTAAGTCTACTTTAAGTATTGAGTGTAAGTGACAGCTCAAGATGGGTATGAACAAATAAACGCTGTATTCCCGGGCACCCGAGTAGTATTTCGAATGTAAAGCTTACTTTAGGAATGGAGTTGAATGGCTTGTATACAAAATGATAAAATGATCTGAGGAAGTCATTAAGCCGCTCAAAAAATTGTAACGAAGCATTTTGGCAGGCTGGAGAGAGATTGAAAAAGGATCATTAAATTTGATCCATTAATTGAATTGAACTTATAGCTGACTTGACAAGCGATCCGTAGCCTCTTAGCTTTGAAATACGCTAGGGGTCAAACAGTGAAGGCGAATAAAGACATAGGATTTAGAGTTGCCTCAATCGATGGTCGGTTCATTTTGGGTCATAGTGCACGAGGATACTCATGACTCCGTTCAAAGATCAAAACGCGGCTAAACATCTTGACTGGGAAGATTCTGACCCTTCCGAGGCATGGCACGACGAGCTAGAGGGTTGGACCGATTCTGCGATCAGTGACTCGCAGCTTCCGACCCCTGCGCCGGACCAGGTTCATAGTTTGGTTGATCAAGCGGCGAATGATCAACCTGAAAAGCCTACTTATCCGGGCCTAAAGATCCTCACGGACGAAATGCTCGAAGACGATGACGCGGAACTTCGACGTCGCAGCAAGACGATTTCACGTAAGCAAATGTTGCGTGAAAGACGGCGGATGCTCTCTCAAGGAACGATTCCTGAAATCATGGAATATGTTCGTCCAAACAGCCGCTCGCAATGCCGAGATATGAAACGTCCATGTTTGTATGTTTCCTGCCGATATCATCTTTACCTCGACGTGAATCCGGCGACAGGCTCGATCAAGCTCAATTTCCCGGACAAAAAAGTGTGGGAGCTCGAAGAAACCTGTGCGCTTGACGTGGCAGAACGTGGCGGGATTACCCTTGAAGAAGTTGGCGATATTATGAATCTAACGCGCGAGCGTATTCGCCAGGTTGAGGTGAGCGGTCTCGACAAGCTCAGGGGTGGCGATGTGCCTTTGCACACTTTTGTTGAAGGGCGTGAGCTCGAATCGTACGAGCGAGAACTCGAAGAAGAAGAAGAAGAGGAATAATCGATTTTATCAATGACCCCGGTGGGCCTATTTGCTAGCTGACCGGTGTGAATTTTCCAAGACGTGCACTTATCAGTGTAACAGATAAATCCGGAATCGCAGACTTTGCCAGAGGTCTCGTTGAAATTGGTTTTGAAATCATTTCGACGGGGGGGACGGCTCGTATTTTGCGAGAAGCCAACATCGAAGTGACTGATGTTAGCTCGATCACGGATTTCCCAGAGATTTTAGACGGAAGAGTTAAAACCTTACATCCGAAAATTCACGGTGGTGTTCTTGCCCGGAAGCATCTTGATTCAGATGTGAGCGCCCTAAAAGAACACGGAATAGCACCGTTTGAATTGGTCGTCGTCAATCTCTACGCCTTTGAGAAAGCTGCAGCGAATGCAGAGCTTGAATTGCGTGACGTCCTAGAACAAATCGACATTGGTGGGCCAACGCTTCTAAGAGCGGCGGCCAAAAACTTTCATCATGTACTTCCAGTCACTGATCCTGAAGATTACTCAACGGTTCTTTCCGGTTTTAGTGGTGACGAAGATTTGAGCGACGAGCAACGTCTATTATTTGCGCGCAAGGTATTCAAGCATACCTCCGTATATGATCATGCGGTCTCGCAATACCTAGACCTTCAAACTGAAGATGGGACAGAATTCGAGCAAACCAAACTGGTGCGTTTGGATAAAGTTCAATCCCTCCGATATGGCGAGAACCCACATCAGTCAGCGGCGTTTTATACTCGGAGTGATGACAAACTTGGTGCTCTCGCCAACACAGAGCAATTGCATGGAAAAGCGCTGTCTTACAACAATCTTCTTGATGCCGACAGTGCCTGGAACTTAGCGTTAGACCTTGGCCAGGATTCAGCGGTTTACATCAAGCACAATAACCCTTGCGGGGCGGCCCGACATCCAGACCTTCTGCAAGCATTGACCCTGGCTCGAGCGGTTGATCCAGTTTCTGCTTTCGGGTCTGTTGTGGCGATAGGTAAATCTGTCAATGCAGCGGCCGCAACGTTTTTAGCAGAAACCTTTATCGAAGTGATTATGGCGCCAAGCTTCTCAGAGGAAGCAAAAGCCATATTGATGAAGAAAAAAAACTTGAGGCTGCTTGAGATGGGTACGGCGGAAATGCCTAAACGACTCGCGCCGGAGCTCCGGTGTGTCAGTGGTGGTGTTCTCGTGCAGAATCGTGATTACAGAAATGACCCTGCTTCCGAAGTTGCCGATGCCAAAGTTGTCACCACCAGAAAACCGTCTGCGGCTGAACTCGAAGCATTGAAAACGAATTGGTTAGTGGCAAAGCATGTTCGCTCAAATGCTATCGTATTTGGCCATGCGGACCGCGTAGTTGCTGTAGGGGCTGGACAAATGAGTCGAATTGACTCTGTGAAGCTTTGCCAGCTGAAAGGTGGCGATGCGCTGAAGGGAAGTGTTGTAGCATCAGATGCTTTTTTCCCTTTTCGAGATGGAGTGGATGCTCTCGCCGAAGCAGGTGCGACAGCCATCGTGCAGCCAGGCGGAAGTGTTCGAGATGAAGAAGTGATTGATGCGGCCAATGAACACGGTTTGGCGATGCTTATGACCGGGTTCCGGCATTTTCGACATTAATGACTGACGCCTAAGAGTTAACCCTCGGCCTGGAAATGGGGTTTGGTTGTCACTATTTTTGAAATCAGTCGAATTTTGTCTTTGATTCCCTCAAAATTTATTTGATCTCATTGTCCTCGAAAGTCGCTCTACGTTTCATATGAGGATATAAGCAGACTCGTCGCGCATGCGGATAGAATGTGAAAAGTGTTCGTCGGCTTTTTCAGTTAAAGACGATATCATCTCAGTCGAACCTGTGGGCGCGCAATGCCCGCATTGTGGACATGTGACCTTGGTATCTAAAAGCGGGGTAAATACAAGCTCGGATCAAAGCGGTGGTAAAGCAAGAGCTTCAGTTAGTGGTGTTGCGACCCTTTGCCAAGATTGTGGTCGCAAGCTTACCGACGATTTTGATCAGACCGTTGGTCTTTGTGAAGAGCATCAGGTTCGTCGAAAAGCCTTCTTAGGCATTTTGAACGAAGAAGCGGTATCAACGGTCCCTCGGCAGGCTAGTGTGGCTCCTCGGAAATCATCACGCCGAGTCAGCATTGCTCCAACTAAGCAGAATAGTCCTCGTCGCGGAATGCCTATTTTCTTGTTTATCGTGACTTTGCTCGTGCTCTCCGGGAGTGCTTATTACTTCAGGGTCGAAATTGAGAAACATTTTCCCGCGATCAGGAATATCGCGAAGCTTGTTTCTACAGATAAGAGTAAATCAAACCAGAAACCAAACCCTTTGTCGGAATGGTTACAGGTGTGGCGATTGGCTTTAGGTCAAGTTCAAGGTCTGCCGATTGATTTCATTATGAAAGCCGAGAAGAGGCATAATCTTGATACTTGGGCCGACTATGAAGAAGCTGATGATTCGCTCAAACGAGCTTTGGTGCTTAATCCGAATTCTCCAAAAGCGATCGGCTTGTTTGTAGAGAATCTGGCCGTATGGCGCGGTAATTCCATAACGAAACAAGAGCTCGAAATCTGTCGCTCAGCTCTAAATTATGCCGAGCCTTTACCCGAAGAGGTTTCGTATATTGGCCGTGCAAGGGCAGCATTAGCCTTTGCGGCTGGCGATAGTCCTGGCAGTCGAGAGTTTGCCGAGCTAGTCCTTAGCAAGGATCCAAAAGACGCGCGCGCCAGAGTTCAGCTTGCCGAAACATACTTGGAGGGAAACCGTAGGCTCGCGATCGAAGAGCTTGCAAAAGCTCTAACTCAAACCCCCAACTTGGCGCGTGCCATGCGCTTGATGGCTGCCGCACAGGTGAAGGAAGGCCGCTTTGCGTATTCGCTTAAGCTCCTCAATAAGCGGATTGAACGCTCTCCACGAGATGCGGCTCTTCATAATTTAGCAGGCGATATACAAGTTGAACTGGGTGAACTGCGCAAAGCACAAATCCACTACGAGAATGCCGTGCAAGGTCGTGGCAATCGCTTGGCAGGTCACATACGTCTTGGAAATACTTATTTGCTTCAATTCAAACCAGAGCTTTCACTAAAGCATTTTAATGCCGTTATCTATGGGAGAGGAACGACACCAGAGCTGCGTGGTATGGCGCATCTGGGCTCTGCTCATGCTCATCTCATGTCAGGCAAACTGGGTAAAGCCTATAAGAGTGCTCAAGAGTATCGAGAGGAGGACTCTGACGTGCTCGTATCGAGTCTTATCCTCGCAGAGGCAGCTTTACTCGCTGGAAATGCCACCAAAGCGATCGCTCAGTCTGAAATAGTTCTGAATCGCGATAAGGCATCGGTCGACGCGATTGTGATTAACGCGATCGGTAATATCGAAAGCAAGCTCCCTTCGCGTGCCGCGAAACGGCTCGAAGATGCCGTAAAAAGGGGACTGGATGACCCGAGAATCCTTACTGTTCAATATGCTGCCTATCTCGCGATGAATCAGCAGGACAAAGCGACCACTGTCGCAAAAGCTCTAAGCGCGATTGACCCAAAGGAAAACGGTGCGCGAACGGTGCAGGACCCTTATGCGACGAAGTCTCGGACGTGGAAGAAAATTCGAAAATATTTACGCCCAACCTCCAAATCAAGAGTGAAAGTAGCTGAGGCATTCAGTGTTTTAGGTGTCTTGTTGTATTTTACGGGAGATTCAGAAGGTTTCGAGCGCTCGAATCAATCTGCGTTGAAGGCAGACGAAAGCAATTCACTCGCCCGTATTTATCAAGTTTATTCAGCATTTGAACGGGAGCAATTTGAAAATTGCCTGAAGAATACGCGAACATTGCTAGAGATTGATCGTTCTTCGGTTATCGGTCAGCTGATGCTTGCTCGTGTGCAGAAGTCGATGGGTAAAACCGCTGAGGCGAAAGCATCCTACGACACAGCGCTCTTGAGTTCACCGGGGTTGACCATCGCTAAAGTTGAACTCGCGGCCATTGCGCTAGAGGCTGGTAACAAAAACGAGGCAATTAAAGAGTTGTTAGCGGCTTATCGCTTGTACCCAAAATTTCGTACCACAAGACGCTTGCTTCTTGCCGCAGGTTATTGAGCATAGAGCGTAATGGCAAAAGTTTTAGTTGTTGGCAGTGGTGGTCGCGAACATTGTATTGCGCATGTTCTAAAAAATTCTAAGTCTAAACCGGATCTCCTGATTGCGCCTGGAAACTACGGTACTTCTTTACTGGGTGAAAACATTGAAGTCCCAGCGACGGATGTCGAAGAACTTGTGAGAATTGCAAAATTACATCAAGTTGATTTAGTCATTGTGGGTCCTGAAGCTCCTCTCGTTGAAGGATTAGCCGATGAGCTAATGCGTGAGAAAATTCCTGTTCTTGGCCCTTGTAAAGAAGCTGCTCGCTTGGAAGGAAGTAAGGCTTTCGCAAAAGAAATCATGCATGCGGCGAACGTTCCAACCGCGACATGGAAAAAATGCGGTCACCAGGAAGAGGCGATAGCTTTCGCAGAAAGCATGTCAGGCCGGGTTGCAGTAAAAGCAGATGGTCTTGCGGGCGGAAAGGGTGTCATCGTATGCGACAATATTGAATTTGCTCGGGAGGCTATTACAGAGCTGTTTCGGAAGCATGACTCCCTAGTTGTCGAAGAAAAGTTAGAAGGTGAAGAGCTTTCTGTTATTGCAATTGTTGATGGAGAGAACCTTCGATTACTTGCTCCGTCTCAAGATCACAAACGAATTGGAGAAGGTGACACGGGTCCTAATACCGGGGGGATGGGTGCGTACGCGCCAGCGCCGCTTGGTACGGAGGCGCTTCTGCGTGATGTCGAGCAAACCTGTCTTCGCCCAGTCATTGAAGAACTGCGTAAGCGTGGCATCCCGTTTTGCGGCTTCCTTTATGTTGGCTTGATGCTTACGTCTAGTGGGCCCAAAGTTCTCGAATATAATGTTCGACTCGGCGATCCTGAAACTCAAGTGATCCTGCCCCTGATGGATGAGGATGCATATGACGTTTTCCTGGCGGCAGCGAAAGGGGAGTTAGGGGCGACGCCGATTCGTCTTAAGCCCGGGTTTGCGGCGACCGTTGTTATAGCTGCAGAAGGTTATCCTAAGACTCCGAGACTTGGAGATGTGATTGAAGGATGTCCGAAAGTCGCGAATGAGACTACAATTCTGTTCCACGCTGGTACTACACTGGGTAAAAATACAGGCGAAATTATGACCTCGGGTGGAAGGGTACTCGCCGTAACGGGAATGGGTCAAAACCTGGAGGACGCATTGGCATTCGCATATCAAGGCGTGAGCAAAATTTTTTGGCCAGGATTACAGTTTAGGCGCGATATTGGACATAGGGCTTTGAGCTCTACATCAAAGTCCTGATACAGTGTCTATACGATGCTTTACGTTGATTTAGACGGCACACTCGTTGATTGCAAGCGTCGTCATTATGCGACCTATGTCGAGCTTCTTTCACAAGCTGACTTGAGAGGAGTACCAATCCCCGAGGCTGAATATTGGGGCCTAAGGACAGAAGGTAAACCGGTCAAAGATATCCTAAAGAAGTCTCGTCTGTTTCCGACTAAATTCGATAAGTTTGTGGAGCGCTTCAATGAGCGAGTGGAAACACCGGAAATGCTGGCAATGGATGACGTTCGAGAGGGCGTCATTACTGCATTAGGAAAGTTGTATACGAAGACGCCTATTTGCTTGGTTACACTAAGAAAGAATCATGAGAACTTGGAACAACAACTTGAAACTCTTGAGCTGAGCAAATATTTCGCGGCGGTTCTGAGCGGTGCTCCTCCGAAGTTGCGGCGACCTGATAAAGATATCCGGTGGAAGACCAAAGCCGATCATATACGGAAAAGGTATCGTATTTTGCCAACTCAAGTGGTTTACATTGGCGACACGGAAACAGATGTTCAAGCTGCACGTGCTCTCCGGTTTGAGGTGTGGCTCCTAGAGAATGGGCATAGGAAAAAAGAACTACAAATCAAAGCGAACCCGGATCGAATAGAAGCAGATCTTTCAGCCGCACTAAAATATCTACTGCCTGGTGGTCGATGGCAGCGCTGATTTAGGCTCACCCGAAGTCTATTTCACCGTCATAGAGAAGCTCGTTATAGTTGTCCTCACGGGCGTCTATATGCCTAACTCGTATCTTTTCGTTAAGCGGGTCAAGTTCGATAAGCGTCGCAGCCGACCAAGAGCCGCTGAAATGTATAAATTGATCGGGCGGAAAGAGATCGTCAGATGAAAGGTCACCGGTCTCTGCTAAAACTGCAAGGGGGTTGGGGCCATTCGCTGTTGGGCCTACCGCGATCTCGATCTGTTTTTCATTAGGGCCGAGCCGTTCGACTTTTGCGATGTATCCAAAGTGAAAATCTCCGCTCAGAAAGAGAACTCCTTGAATTCGGTTGTCGGTAAGAAAATCCAATAACTCACGTCTTTGAACTTCGTAGCCTTGCCATCGATCTGCGTCAGCTGCTTCCCATACACCTAGCAATTCGGTCATTGGAACAGAGTTGAGAAGAACTTTATATTTACATGGGCTCGTCTTCAGACCGTCTTTGAGCCATTGCATCTGCTCTTCGCTGATGTAGATTGGCTTTTCACTTTGGCGAGTACTGGGAAGCCTTTCGCTTCGACTATCGAGTACAAAAATTTCGGCAGTATGTCCCCAGCGATATGAATGCCAGAGGCGGAATTTTTCACCCTCATCATTGGGCAAGTGCTCAAAGTATGCCTGCTTTGCCGCGAGTAACCGCTCTGGCTGTTCGAGCGCCATTCTTTCTGGGTCAAAATTGTTGGTGATTTCGTGGTCGTCCCAGGTGCTGTACATCCCAGTTTTTGAGAGAGCCTGTCGATATTCTTTTTCTGTCAATGTTTCTCGCCAATATCGCCGGTAGTCCTCCTTGTCCTTGGCGCCATCGTTATAGGTCATGTCGCCCAGGTGACAGTAAATGTCGGCATTCAGGCTCGCGGTCAACCTAAGTGATGTGAAGGGCGCATTACGCATGCTGCTACAAGTCATTCCCGCGATGGTCAGAGGTCTTAGATCTCCTTCAGCGAAGGCCGTGCGGAATGAACCAATGGTGCTTCGAGTTACGAACTCTTTGCCGTTGAGGTTGAAAAAAGCGAAGTAGTATCGCCCGACACCCAATCCTTGAACTCTCGTTTTTATATAACCGTCGACGGGGGTCAACTGAGCTCGATAGGCAACCAGAATTGAGTCTTCTGTATCAGCGTCGCGCCAAACAATGAGTTCTTTGTCGGTATTATCAGTCGTGTAGGTCCAGAGAATAGCGGAATTCATAGTCATAGCACCGGACTGCACGCCCATCTCAAAAGTTTTGAGATCTTCTACAATTGTCTCGGGAGTGAGTGTGAGGACTGTAGCGCCATCATTGGGAGGAGGTTCTGGAGGTGCGACTTTCGGACCTGCGTCGGATGATTCTTCTTTTCCACATCCTGCCACAGCGGGAACCAACACAGCTGACGTGGCTGTCGCCGCGAGAAGCTGGCGACGCGTAATTTTGAAGTCTTTCACGGGGTGGAGTTTAGAACGATAAGTTGCTGGGTTCCCACTGCTTAGTGTGCATATCCCACGATATGATATTAGAACTGCACACAAATCGGTGCAGCAGTAGTCATCTTATTCTTGTAAGTCACTGAAAATAAACGGTCTTGAGTTGGCCTCAATCTTGCTTTCGTCTTTTGCGAGGGTCTGCGGTGAATGATGAACCGCTTTGAATAACTCAAGTGATGACGGTGTCTACACTGCGCTTTGGGCGTGCGGAGTATATTCCGCCGAAGCTGGCGCGGACTGGTATCGCGTGAAAAAGGTGAGGAGAAAAATTGTGAGGTTCAATCAAGCAAGCTCGTGTTCAGCTGTGAATCTACGTCTTGGTTACCAAGGCTCTTGGTCTGAGTGTGTTGAGCCCACTACAAAAAACCCGTCAGCAGTGAATCCGGTCTATCAGCTAACTGGTCACGAGAAATACATTTTTGCTCGAGTTTTGTTGAAACTCATCCAATCGTTGATGGTGCACTTGAATCAACAGAGCTTATTGAAAGGATTCCCTCGTCACATACGTCATCAGGAGAACTTGGGCCGTGCGCTCCCAGGTGGCCTTTGGTCTCAAACGTCAGGTTCGATAGTAAAATCTCAATCGACTTGGGCGAATCAGGCATTGGGAAACACGTGGTTGGGTCAAAGTAATTTTAATCTTTTGCCCTCAGCAATGCCTAGGCGAGTCCAAACGCCGTCTCAGACTCTCATATCTCAGCCCCATGAAAAGGGTATGCAAGAAGCCAGTGAGGACCTACTGAGAATACAAAGCTTATCGTCGATGATAGGTCGAGTCGCCAATCGCTACAACATTCCTCCGTCTATTCTCGCAGGGATTGTAAGTAGAGAAACGCGAGGACGAAACGTCATTGGAGACAATGGTCATGGCCATGGGCTTGCTCAAGTCGATAGCGGGTCATTTGGCCAATGGACTCGAAATTGGAGAGCCTCCGGTATGCCAGCTGAAGAAGGCCTTAGAAAAGGTGCGGAAGTTTTCGCGAATAAGCGCGAGTATCTCCGTAACAGGTTCCCTCAGCTAACACCTGATGAGCTCATGATAGCAACGCTGTCTGCTTACAACGCTGGAGAGGGGGCGGTAGGGCGTGCTCTTCAACGTGGAGCGTCTACTGATTCCGTGACGACCGGCAAAGATTACGCGAGAGATGTACTGAACCGGGCTTCCGTGTTTGCGAATCGGCTTCCGCAATGGATGCCCGGAAACGTGTCGAAGAGTTCTGTGGGTCAATCGATGAAGGTAGGAGAGTAGCAATGGTCCAGATAGTGAACGTACCACCACCGCCACCCGCGATAGTGACAAAGCATGCAACTGAAACGGTTACAAACGCAAATCGGCTGAATCCGTTTGCTTTACCTGTCAGTTTCGGTTCGAAAAATAGTCAGGTTAAAGCTCTTCAACATGAACTCAAGAAGCTCGGATATTTTCAAGGTTCTATCGACGGGAGATTCGGTCATGATACTGAATTTGCACTGCGAAGCTTTCAACGAGTTAACGGGCTACCAGAGAATGGAGTCTTAGGGCCACGCACGATTGGTGTAATAAAGCGAATGTGCATCAGTTATGAATCAAACTTGTTTGCGATGTCTCACTATGCTCACTCAGCCAAGGCAAATTCTGAAGGAAACTCAAGTGAACCTATGGTCATGAACGCGATATCCGTTCGTTTTCCTGAGGTTCTGGTCAATGATGTAAGGAACGTTAATCCTAGGAACAAAATCCCTTTTGCATCGCCTGACGTGAATGCGCGAAGCAAAGCAATGGAGGATATAGGCCGGATAGGAACGTTAGCGCCCATGATTTCTCGAGTAGCAACACGCTACGATATTCCTCCAGCGATTCTCGCCGCAATTGTGAGTCGCGAATCAAGGGGAAGAAATGTGATTGGCGATAACGGCTACGGTCATGGACTGGCTCAGGTCGATAGCGGCTCTTTCCTCGAGTGGACTCGTCGGTGGCGAGCTTCCGGTATGCCCGCAGAAGAAGGACTCCGCAAAGGAGCAGAGGTTTTTGCAAACAAGAGAGCTTTTCTGAAAGGAAGATTTCCGAGTTTGACAAATGAACAACTAACAGCAGCAACACTGTCTTCATACAACGCGGGTGAAGGTACAGTTGCGTGGGCTCTTCGCCGAGGAGTTTCTCCAGATAAGTACACTACAGGGAAAAACTACTCAAAAGATGTCATTAATCGCGCAATGGTGTTCGCGGAACAGTTCCCACAGTGGAACACAAAAAAATTAAATGCTCTCTAAATGAGAGTGGGGAAAAAAAGGGATAAAGATAATGGTTCAACCAGTAAATTTGCCACCACCACCGGCCATCGTTAATACGAATGCCGCGGAATCAAGCTCAAGTGTCTATCGATTAAATCCACAGGCCGCAACGATGAGCGTAGGTTCTAAAGGAGTGCAGGTCAAAGCATTACAAGAAAAACTGACAGGCTTAGGTTATCGAGTGGGTCCAATCGATGGAGAGTTTGGGCGACGCACCGAGCAGGCCGTTCGCGGTTTTCAGCGGGCAAATGGCTTATCCGCCGATGGGGTTGTTGGTCGCCAAACCATCGCGGTCCTCTTGCGTATGCGGAGCAATCCTCACACGGATGGTTTCGAGATGACATCCCGCCCCAATACCGTGACTGGGAATACGAATCGAAATACAAGTGCACCGCCAGTCATAAACGCGATTGAAACGAATAGAGCGGCGACCAATCTTACGGGCCGACTCCATGCCTGGTATCAAAATCCATCAAACTTCCGAGCTGTGAAAAACTCAATCCGTGGAACACGCAATATGTGCGCGAACTATATCACCATGGCGATGGAAAAAAGCGGCGTGCTCAATATCCCTAGAGATACGACCTATGTCGGCTTTGATGATAATCATCGGAGCTCGGTGCGGATGTGGGCCCCCTCTTTGGCGCGATACCTTGAAAACGAGGAGGGCTGGCAGCGCGTTTACGATAGCCGTTCCATGAAACCCGGAGATCTTTTGTTCACGAATGGTCGTGAAGGTACCTATAACCACGTGATGATGCTTGATAGCTGGGTAGATAGAGATAACGGGATTGCCAGAGTGACTGACAATCAGGGATTTGCATATCAACGGAAATTGTTCGGAGGTTCGAAGAGCCCTGTTTCGTACGCTCTTCGGAAGTAAAGTTGAGGACTATTACTGCTCTTTGAGCGCGGTGATGAGGCCAAGAATAGCTTTCTTACCGTCTCCAAACAACATCAATGTGTTGTCGGCCGCAAACAGTGGATTAGGAATTCCTGCATATCCATGACTCAGGGAGCGTTTGATCACCACCACCGTCCTTGCTTTGTCGACGTCTAGAATCGGCATACCTGCGATGGGGCTTTTCGGGTCCGTGCGTGCCACAGGATTTACGACGTCGTTCGCACCAATTACGAGTACCACGTCTGTTTGCTCGAACTCTGAGTTGGCTTGCTCCATTTCAATCAATTTGTCGTATGAGACATCGGCCTCCGCCAATAGTACATTCATATGACCAGGCATACGACCCGCAACTGGATGAATTGCGAAGTCGACCTCGACACCTTTTTCCTCGAGAAGGTTGGCGAGGTCTCTAACAGCGTGTTGCCCTTGAGAAACCGCAAGACCGTACCCTGGAACGATTGATACTTTGGAGGCTGTATCGAATAGCATTGCAACTTCGTCAGGAGATGACGACGTTACCCTTCCTGTGTAAATGTCTTCTTCTCCGTCAGAACCACCGTCAGCAGCTTCCATAGTGCCAAAGAGAACGTTGACTAATGAACGGTTCATCGCCACGCACATGATTTGTGTCAGAATGAGACCTGAAGCACCGACGAGGGAACCCGCAATGATTAGAACATTGTTATTGAGAACAAAACCAGTCGCAGATGCTGCGAGACCAGAATATGAATTCAACAATGCAATAACGACCGGCATATCAGCGCCGCCGATCGGAATCGTGAGAAGCACGCCCAGTAAACCTGCAACCGCCAGCAACGCCCAGTAGGATACAATCTGTGAAGGTTCCATGACGACATAAACGCAAAGGCCAATGCTTGCGAGGCCGAGGAGAGCATTGAGTGGTTTTTGGCCAGGGAAGGTCACTGCGTTGCCGCTGATGATCCCTTTTAGCTTGCCGAATGCAATGAAACTTCCTGTAAAAGTAATCGCACCGATTAGGCCTGATACTACAGTTGAAACAGTGAATTGATAATTGGCTAATTGTTCACCGCTTCCGGCGATCGCATTAAGAAGCGCCGCGCCCGCAACAAGAGAAGATGCAATACCGCCAAAGCCGTTGAAAGCGGCGACAAGTTCAGGCATCGAAGTCATTTCAACTTTTTTCGCCAAAACTGCCCCAATCAAACCACCAACGACGAGTCCGGCGATAATCAATTGATAATCAACAATTTCTTTACTGATGAGAGTGACCACGACGGCGATGAGCATTGCGACAGCGCCGAGGCGGTTACCTCTCACAGCGGTTCGTGGGTGTGTAAGTCCTTTCAGGCCGAGGATAAAAAGGACGGAAGATACGAGATAAGCAATGTTTATGATTGTACTTTGCATGGCTTAATTCTTCCTCTTGAACATTTCAAGCATTCGATTCGTGACCATAAAGCCGCCGACTACATTAATGGTTGCAAATACCAACGCCACCATACCTAAAACAGTTGTCATGTTTTTATCTGCTGAAACGCCAGAAAGGAGTATTGCTCCTGCGATTGTGATTCCAGAGACTGCGTTTGAACCCGACATAAGCGGAGTGTGTAGGGTAGGCGGAATCTTAGTGATAATTTCAAAGCCCACAAATACTGCGAGCACAAATACGGTCAGGCCGGTTACTAACATTTCCATGATTATTCCTCACTCTCCGCTTGGGGTTCGAGTAGCCCCTTGATTCGTTCGTGTACGACATTGCCACTCCGTGAAACAAGTGTTCCTGCAGTGACTTCATCTTCCATATCAATATTGAGCTCGCCCTCTTTGACCAGACTTTTTAGTAGAGTGGTGATGTTACGAGAGTACATTTGACTGGCGTGGTTCGGGATGGTTGCGGGCAAATTGGTTGGTCCGAGAATGACGATGCCATTGTAATCGACTCGTTCATCGGCCTTCGTCAGTTCGCAATTCCCTCCGCGTTCTGCGGCAAGGTCAACAATCACAGAGCCGGGGGCCATTTTATCCACCATGTCTGTGGTGATCAAAACAGGTGATTTTTTCCCTGGTATGGCTGCAGTAGTAACGACGACGTCACTGTTGGATACGACACGCGTCATAACTTCGCGTTGTTTCCGATAAAAATCTTCACCAAGCTCTGTTGCGTATCCTCCTTTATCTTCAGCACCGTCGTCAGTCTCTAAATCGAGTTCTACAAATTTAGCTCCGAGACTTTCACATTGCTCTTTGACTGCAGGTCGAACGTCGTACGCTTCAACCACGGAGCCCAGTCGTTTTGCCGTGGCGATGGCCTGCAGTCCGGCAACACCGGCGCCGATAATGAAGACTCTCGACGGTTTAACCATCCCAGCAGCCGTCATCAGCATTGGGAAAATTTTTCGAGATTCACTCGCGCCGAGAAGTACCGCTTTGTAGCCTGCTATCGTTGCCATCGACGATAAAGCATCCATACTTTGCGCACGTGAAATGCGAGGAATCATTTCCATAGAGAAAGCCATTACGCCTTTTTCAGCGAGTTTTTTTGCAGACTCTGGCTCTCCAAGCGGGTCCGATAGTCCAATCACGACTTGGTCTGGTTTGAAATACTCGAGGTCTTGTTGTCCTTCTGCCTTGTTGGCGCCGAGGCTTCTCACTTGAACAACGATATCAGCCTGTGAAAGAAGTTCTCCGCGATTCTCGACGATGGTTGCGCCTTTGTCGGCGTAATCTTGGTCTGAGAATCCCGCAGCTTCCCCTGCGCCTTTTTGGACGAGGATTTCTAGTTTTGCTTTGCCGAGGGTTGATATATCCCCAGGGATCAACGCAACGCGTTGTTCTCCAGGAAAGGTCTCGGTAGGTACGGCCACTTTCATTGGTGTCTCGGCCGAACCATGTGCACAGGTTGGAGCCATTGTCATCTGCCTGGTGACTGCTCCAGAACAGAAATTTGCTGGCTAGTCGGGTATGCCCGTTATTTAGAATGAGAAGAATGAGGTATTTGGTCATAATAGTAGTCTGCGGGTGACGAGCCAAACAAGCTTAGCTATAGCTGCAACGTGGATTATTTCTCGGTAGATGTTGAAAGTTCGGGTCCGGTCCCTGGAATTCATAACCTATTATCGATCGGCGCGACTCACGTCCGCCGACGTGATGGTAAATATCAGATTTTCGATGATTTTTATTGTGAGCTCAAACCCATCTTTGACGGTTACGTCCCGGGTGCCATGAGGATTCACGGACTCGATGCAGAAAAGCTCAAAGTTGAGGGGCTAGAACCAGAGATGGCGATGAAGCGTTTTGCCGAATGGGTACAGGATCGCAAGAAGTCCTCGAAGGACCGTCCTGTTTTTGTGGCGCACAATGCGCCCTTCGATTGGATGCAATGTGCTTTCTATTTTGAGTACACTGGTGTCAGGAATCCATTTGGACACTCTGCGTTGGATACGAAGGCTTTAGCAATGGGAAAACTTGATGTTTCATGGGTTGAGACGAGCCTCAAAAATGTCTCAGGAATGCTGGAAAAAGTACCTCAGCGCGACAAGTCGACTTTGCATCACGCAGGTCACGACGCTCGATATCAGGCTCTCGTGTTTGCAGAGTTGATGAATTTATCCATGGGAGAAACGAAGAATGCGTAAGATGGTCATTGGTGGAGGTTTCGCAATCGTTGTTTTGCTTTTGGCTTGGCTTCTAGTGACTGAAAATGCCCGTGCTAAGCAAGTTGACGACTGCGTGAATCATCTCGAGGCGGTGCTGGCGAATCCATCTGCCTCGCAAGACTCGACGAAGCTACAAATTGGGCCAAGTCTTTTTGAAGACCTGAAAGGTAGTCCGAATGCTGAAGTCGGCTATGCCCGACCGAAAGATTCAAAATGGGCGCGCGTGGGCTTAGTTGTCGATTCAATACCAGGGCAAGCAACAATCGCACCAAGGGGTAAAAAATCCCGAGCTTTATTTGGCTTGCTTCTCAATCTCGACCAGTTACCCAACTGCCGTTTTGTTCGAGATTTTGAGGAAGGACCGTTTGGCAGTCACGGTCGTGACGGTCAGTTATCCGTGCAGGAGTAAACCCAATTACTTCGACCGACCTGTCACGACGGGGACATTTCGTAGTAATCCGGAGTCTAATTCCGCGCAATCTTTCCAAATAGCATTGTGGAGCTCCGGACGGACGCGTCGGATTAGGTTATTCGAGCGGTTCGGCCAAACTCGGTTGGTAATAAATACTGCAACCAAAGCGGACTTGGGCTCGATCCAAAGGCTGCAGCCGGTAAAGCCTAAGTGACCTACGGACCTTCTCGGCCAGTATTCTCCCGCAGAGCTTTTTGAAATTGAAGGTGTATCCCAACCAAGTGTGCGGGTAGAATTTGAGACTCGGCTTCGAGACCAAAGCCGCCGCACCGTGCCAGGTTGAAGAAGACAGTTGGTATAACCGTGGAACGACTTGACCAGATCTTCGGCAAGACGAAGAACCCCGGTTGCGTTTCCGAATAACCCGGCATGTCCTGCCGCTCCTCCCATTGCCCGTGCGTTTTCGTCGTGGACGAATCCGGGGCGCACATGCAGTTCACTTCCGGCAACCGGAGCAGAAACAGGGAAAAGGGGTAGAGCGGGTGGGCCACGTCGGTCACGAAAAAATAGTTGAGTACCGAGTAGGGCAAAAGAGGTAGATAGTGGTTGCGAATAGATCGCTTCTAATGCTGCCCCAAGTAAAATGAAGCCGACATCACTATATTCTGCTTTGGTGCCAGCGGGTCGAATTTGCTGGGTTTGACTTGCTTGCCTTATGATATGACGCCAGGCGTCCCAGCTTTCGTGCGGTATTTCTGGAGGTAAATGTTTGTCAAATCGGATGTGGGCGGGAAAGCCGGTTGAATGCTCCAAGGCATGTCGCAGAGTGATACTTTGGTGTACTCCTGGAACGAACTTTGAAATAGGATCTTCTGGTTCACACAAACCTTGTTCCCATCCCCGAGCGAATAATACGCTCGTGGCGAGCACTTTTGTCAGTGAGGCTAAATCATAATGTGTGTGATGGGTGACTGGATTGTCGCTTGAACCCAAGTGTCCTACACACGCGGTCGTTATCCGCCGACATTCTTTTGAAACCGCGAGTTGTCCTCCCGGATATGCTCCTTCCTTAGCGCCCTTTGCAAAAACCCGAAGTGCTCTATCCATCTCTATTCACCATAAGCCTCCCTGTCGAGCCGCTCGTTTCGATGTTCGCGCGAGCTCCAAGCGGTATGGCTTGATTTACGTTACCGTGCCCGAACGGTAATCCGTTTAGGACAGGTACAGATAAGTCTCCCAGAATTTCTTTGAAGATGGTTTCTAGGTTCGGTTCATCATCGTCCCTGGGTTCACAGTTATAAAAATCGCCCAACGCCATTCCTTTAACTCGATCAAATACACCCGACAATCTAAGGTGCTGAAGGTGGCGGTCGATTCGGTACACCGTTTCTCCTACGTCTTCGAGAAGTAAAATAGAATTGTCTAACGGCGGCATATAGGCTGTTCCAATTAACGGGGTAATAACTGACAAACATCCGCCCACAAGGATACCACTGCATGTTCCAGTAACAATCGGAGGCTTCGATGATTCGTACGTGAGCGTCGACCACGTGTTTCTGACAACATTTTCAACCTGGCGTAATTGGGAGGAATCAAATTTTGAAAGTTGTGTAACAACAGGCCCGTGGATGCTCATGCCCTGAGTCTCTTTTTGTACGAGGGCATGAAGAGCACAAATATCCGAAAATCCAACGAACAGTTTGTTATGCTTTTTCAGCTTTTGGATATCGATTTGATCGAGGATTCTATGCAGACCGTAACCGCCCCGAGCGGCCCAGATACAATCGACCTCCTCATTTTCCAACAAATCGTGTAGTAGGCGAACTCGATGGGAGTCGTCCCCAGCGAGATATCCTCGTTTTTTTCGCAATCCTTCTGGTTCGAAAATATCGAACCCCATCCTTCGTAGTTTCAATAAACCGCTTTGGTATCGGTCCTCGGGGAAGCTACTAGATGGTGCAAAAATCCCGACAGTCGTAATTTTCCGAGGCGTAATTTCAGTCACGACGGGAGTAGGGTAGCGCAGTTCTCATCCGATGTGGCAAGCCAAGTGTGAAAAAAGAGACGCAGCCGGGACATGGAAGGGCCGGAGTTGTCCCGGCTGCGTCTCAGAGTGCACTATGTTCCACCAACAAGACCATAGTGCCGCCACAAATAAATGCATGAGGGGCCGCTGAGGCGATGAAGAAGGGACAAAAGGACGGCTTACCACCCCAGTGGCCGCTCATACGACGAAAAACCTCGTGGGTTCGACTGTTCGGCCGGGAGGGGGCGAACAACCGGAGAAGCAGCATCGCCTACAGTCTGAGAATGCCGCGACTCGTTCCTACTTACGTTTTCCGAAATAAGAACAAGCTCCTCATCGAAGTATATTCCTCCTAATTTGCAGAAACTTATATCCATGAGTATGAATAGTCTCTGCCTTCTGTCGTCAATTTTGTGGGTAATTACGAATGTTTGATATTTTTGGGTTCTATTCCCTCGTAGATTTACCAAAGTCGCGATATGGTCCTGGTGTGACGGATATATCCCAAACAAAAACGAGGAGTAGTGTCGGAGGTTTACGACGTGTTTTGAGTCTTGCCTGCATCCTGGGCTTTGCCGGCGCTCTGTCCGCGGAAGCAAAGGATGACCGCCAAAAATTATGGGCGGATTTTGGTGAGCTGCGAAGTGGTGATTGTCTCGGTGAGGCGGGTACGCTCGCAAAACCAATACAGATCGATACGGGTAAGTTCCAGTATGAGCTTCGGGGCAGCACATTATTTGAAACTTCAAAACAAAAGGCTTCATCCCTGAAAGTTGGGGTCGTCTCAGCGACCAAAGATGACCGTGAAATCACAATTAGTGCGATCAAAATTCTTATCGATTGGATGAAGTCAGAAAATATCCAAATTCTTCTTGCGAACGGAGACCTCGCTACAAATTCCCTCCAAATGGGCAAGATTTTCTCGACGCTTGCTTCTTCGGGAGTGATCGTTGTTGCCTATACCGGTAATACCGAATCTTGTGGGTCCTTCAACAGGATAGCAACCTCTGTTTTCAACAAGTATCCTAATTTCCTCAACGGCAATTGGGTCCGTAAGCTCGATCTGAATGGCGCTGTGTTGGTCACCTTGCCGGGTTATTATGATAAGCGCTTCACTCACGTGAGCGGGGCGGCTCATTATCGCGCGAAGCACATTGAGCAAGTCGTCGCAATGTTCGAAGAGAGCAAGAAACCCGTCATTTTTACTTCTCATGGACCACCCAAAATGAAAGGAAAACACGGAATCGACATCGCGAGCGGAGTTGGCCACGTTGGAGATCAAGAGATGACAGATATGTTGGATTTCGAGGAAGTTTCCTTTGGCATCTTCGGGCATATTCTCGAAGCTGGTGGACTGGCGTCTAATCTAGCGGGCAACAAACGGCGTAAGCAGAACAAATGGTATAAAAGCTTGTTTATCAACGCTGGCGCGGCCAACCCTGATCCTTGGCCAATGCTCAATGGAAAGACCACCTTTGGAATGGGCGCCATCTTTGAATTGAAAGGGAGTCAAGCCCGCTATAAAATTAAGTATCTCAAGAAGGCATACTGAGTAACTCGGGCTGGATAATGCGTGCATCGACAGTATCGTCGACGTCCGAGAGCGATTTGCCAAACACAATAATTTGCCGCTCATCACGCACAATTTGGATTTCTTCGAGAAACGTACGATCTACAACATCTTTTTCGAGAATGATTGGTGTCTTCGCAGAAAGTAGTTCCGCATTTTGACGCGCGAGTAAGGCATCTGGATCTCTATTCTCACCCACGATTTGTTTTGCGAGCGCATGGGCTTCTGTTTTTGCTTCTTCTCGTTTCGCTCTGAGTTCTGCGCGTTGCGCTTGGAGTGCTCCACGGATATTGAGTTCTTTCCAAGAACGCCAACCGTAAGCTCCTAGTCCAACAATTCCACCTATGACCATGATGGGTATAACCGTCATCCGCAACTCTGGGTAAAAAAGAGTTATAGCCGTCATAAGGACAAAAGCTGCTCCAACCGCGCATGCAATGAATAGCCACCCTGGCACAACTGACGCAGTCATTTGATCATCGATTCGTCGAACTTGTGATGCGTAGCTCAATGCATTCGAATGTGCGCTAAGGAACTCTTTCTCGATCAAGAGAAGCTCGCCTTCGGAGCTTTCTGTTTGGATTTGAGTGAGTGCTAGTCGAACGAGTTCTTCTTGGGCGAGTCCAAAACCCTGAGCAATTTTCGTGAGCATCAGGTCTAGTTTTGGAGCTTCCACATCACTGTCCACAGATGCGTCAATGATCAGTGGAATCCTTTGCTCTAGACTCTCCTCAAAAATCCTCAGGCCCGCTTGCATATCGTCAGCGATAGCAATTGAGAGGCTAGGGTTATCAAGCCTCACTCGAACAAAAGGTGCTTCCTTGAAATCTTTTCTCACTCCAGCGCTACTCAGAATATCAACGACCGAGTGTCGCCAAAGATATGCTTCTTCGGATATGACAATATTTATCGTCTGAGAAGCGAGTTCTAGACGATATGTTTTACCACCGTCTAATCCGAGAATAATTTCTGAAATGTCTAAACTCATTGTAGCCACACTAAGTATTCTGTATTGCCATCCGCACCTTTGATTGGAGACGGTACGATTCCTCTTGAATAAAGCTCAATATCACGGGCTGCGGCAATAACCTTGTCTATCGCCCATTGGTGCAAAGAAGGTTCGCTAACCACCCCTCCTTGCGGAACTTGGTCCGGAGGAATCTCAAACTGGGGTTTAATGAGGCAGATCATTGATGCACCTTTTGCGAGGAACGACTTCAGTTTGGGTAATAATCCTGACAACGCGATAAAAGAAACATCGATGACCAAGAGGTCAATTGTTTCGTTAAATGCACTTGGGCCGAGGTTTTTCACATTTGTTCTTTCGAAAAGTGTTACGCGAGGGTCTGTTCTTATCTTCCAGGCTGTTTGACCATAGCCCACATCGACTCCATATACTTTTTTTGCTCCGGCTTGCAAAAGTCCGTCAGTGAAGCCTCCCGTGCTGATACCGATATCGGCACAGATTTTACCGGCTATCTCCAAAGGGAATTCTTCGAGCGCAGCCGCTAGTTTTAATCCGCCGCGTGATACGTATGGATGTTTAGCTCCTGCAAATCTGAAGCTCGAACCGATGTGAATAGAGTCTCCGGGCTTATGAAGCTTTTTCTCTTTGCCGTTTTGATCTGTATACATCACCTTTCCCGACATGATTCTAGCAGCGGCTTCACGAACACTATCGACCAGACCACTCTCGAAGAGGACGACATCAGCTCGCTTTTTTTGCGTCTTCTGTTTAGCCGGCATCACTCATCGTAGATGTGACAGTTGAGGTTCCTGCATCAATTCGGAAGCTCGGCAATCCGGGCCTTATTCGACACAGGCCTAAGTCTGGTTCACAGTATGATCTGGAGTTACAGTCTTGGTCTGAGGTGCATCCTTCGACACAGATTCTCTCGATAGGATTGCAATACTCGCCCGACTGACAGTCGCCTTGTACTCGACATGTCGGAGTACAAGATATTTGTAGCGCACTAGCGGCGATGACTATGTACCAAAAAACGTTAGAGAAGTTCATCATCGTCCTCAAGCACATCACTCTCTGATAGAGCCTTCAGGTTTCCACTTTTGGTTACTTCTTCTATTCGCTTTTCTGCGGCATTTAGTCTTTCGTATCCGCTTTTCGCGAGCTCGACGCCTTTTTGATATGCTTCGATCGCTTTTTCAAGCGGCAGTTCGTCTTGTTCTAATTGCTCGACGGTTGATTCAAGTTCCGTCATAAGGGCCTCGAACGAAATTTCAGTCGGCTTCTTTTTGGCTCTTGGCATATTGCCTTTTTGCGCTACACGACACTCAAGGGTCAAGTGTCTCGATACGAGTCGTGACGTTTCCGTCTGCAAAGCGTACATTTAACCGGTCTCCTGTGCTTACTTCGCTGCTGCTTCGGACCGCCTGACCCGATTCTGTCGTTGCTATGCTATATCCCCTAGAGAGAATATTTAGCGGACTCAATAGTTCGAGGCTCTGTGTCCGTCGCGCCAGACTCTGTTGGGCTTTCCCAAAATGATTCTCAATCGCTCGTTGTTGCCTCTGAGCAAATTTGTCGAGCTTTGCTTTTGCTTTTAGCTGACGTGCCCTTGGGGAATAAAGAAGAAGTTTTTCGTAAAATTGTCGGATCTCGAGAGAGTGGCTTGAAATACGGTTTCGGAGGCAAGAATCTGCACGTTGTAAAAGGTCGTCGATATCTTGTTCTCTGCGATGGATGAGATAGCCGGGCTCATCAAGTCGGTCACTAATTCGTTGAAATTTTATCCGAGATAATTCGAGCTTGGTGGTTAAAGCCTTATTTAGTCGGTTTACGAGAGATTCTAGCTCTCGACCTAGATGGTTTTCGTCAGCAACACATTCTTCGGCTGCTGCCGTTGGCGTTGAGGAATGATGGTCTGCTACGAGATCAGCAATTGTTGTGTCTGTTTCATGCCCGATGCCGGTCACAAGTGGCGTCGAGCAAGCGATGATTGCGCGAGCTACAGGTTCCTCGTTGAATGCCCATAGGTCTTCTATACTTCCGCCTCCTCGGCTGAGGATGAGTACATCCGCCAGTGCGAGCTTATCGATGCGTTCGAGGGCTTCGGCGATTTGGTTCGCAGCTCCATCTCCCTGAACTGCAGTATGGGCAATAATGATTCGAACAGAGCTATTCCGCCGTCGAATGGTTCGCACGATGTCTCTCAATGCAGCAGCTTGCCGACTCGTAACAATGCCAATCGTTTTCGGTGCGATAGGGCGGTCTTTCTTTATCTCGGGACTTGTCCAGCCTTCGTTCCTCAGTTGTTCAGCTAGCTGCCGGTAGGCGGCTTGGAGGGCGCCTAACCCTTGCATTTCAATCTTTTGGGCTGAGAGTTGTAACGTGCCTCCTCGTTCATAGACCGTCACTTTCCCGGTACAAATGACTTGTTGACCATTCTCTGGTCTAAACTTCAGGCGACGAACATCATTTCTCCACATGACGCATCGAAGCTGAGCATTCGAGTCTTTCAGCGTGAAGTACGCGTGGCCAGAGAGATGATGAATGGTAAGATTTGATATTTCACCTTCGACCATGACATTTGGATACTTTCGTTCCATGGCACGCCGCAATGAAGCTTGTAATTGGCTCACACTCAGGACAGCACTGTTGTTGAAATCTCCACGATTCATGAAAGGAAACCCTGTCACGACGGAACCGTAGCATTTGTTGCAGTTGTGAGCAGCAGGTTTTTGAAACCAATGGTATATTACTACTATGAGGCTAATAATTGTTCGTGTCTTTACGCTGGGTATTGCGATATGGCTCTGTTCACCCTCCGAATCTTCGGCTGAGATTTATAAGTACTTCGATAAAGACGGAAATGTTGCTTACACAGACAACCTCTCTGCTTTACCACCTGAACGGCGTGCTTTTTACACTGCGAAAAAGAAAGAACGGGCCAAAAAACGAAAGCAGCTTGAGGACAAGCTCGGTAAGGAAGAGCTTGAGAGGCGTGAGACCGAACGAAAACTGAGGGCCTTAGAAAAAAAGAAGTTAGACGCGCGTGAGTTTAAACAGCGCAAAGCGGCGCTGGATGCCCGCTTACGAGACTTTGACCGTAGACGTGCAGCTCGAATTGGGAAAATCCAAGACTGGCAGCGCAAACTCGATAATGCCAGGAGTAAGCTGAAAGACAAACTTAAACAGCACCAGGCTTTGCGCAAGACCGCTGACCAAGCAGCGTTTCAGTACGCGTCGACCGCTATGCTTGCTCATGCTCAAAGACGCGAAAAAGCTCTAAAAGAGATGAAAAAGCTGGAGCCCGAAATAGATGCTCTTGCCCAAAAAATTCGTTTAGAGATTCCGGCCAAAGCCCGCGCCGCAGGTGTCAGAGTCAAATGATTGACCTTGTGCGTGACTAAACGAGTTCGAAGTAACGGGCGAGCTCCCAATCGGTCACGGCGGCTTCAGCTTGGCGGCATTCCCAGTCCCGAGTGAGTACATAATGGTCGACAAAAGTGTCGCCGAAAATCTCGCGAGCGACCGTGGATTTGTCGAGCGCTTGCCCGGCGGCACGAAGTGTCCTTGGCAGTTCTGCCGATATCGTGTCGTCGTAACCACTTCCGGAGATTGCATCCGGAAGTTCTAATTCGTTTTCTATCCCGTAAAGTCCCGAGGCGATTGAAGCAGCGGCCGCAATGTATGGATTGATATCCGCGCCCGAGACTCTGTATTCGACCCGAGTAGCCTTGGATGAGCCGGGAATAACTCGGAGCGCACAGGTTCGGTTTTCAATTCCCCAGTTTGCGCGAGTAGGGGCCCATAATCCTGGGACTAAGCGTTTGTAGCTGTTAATGGTTGGCGCGATGAGGGCACAAAACTCTGGCATCAACTTGAGCTGGCCTGCGACGTAATGACGAAGAGTGTTTGAAATCTTCTGTGGGTCGTTTTCATCATAGAAAGCATTTTTTCCGCCTTCGATGTTCCAGAGCGATTGGTGTTGATGCCCTGAGCAACCGGGAAGCTTGTTCGAGGGCTTCGCCATGAAAGACGCCGTCGTTTCGAAGCGGTGACATATTTCCTTTACTGCCGTCTTAAATAGAATCGCTCGGTCCGCAGACAGGAGTGCTTTCTCATATTGAATCGCTGCTTCAAATACCCCTGGTCCTGTTTCAGTATGAAATCCTTCCAGTGGGACTCCGAAATCGCTGAGGTCGTCGAGGAGTGTCTGGGTGAGTGCGGAACATTGAGATGTTCTCAACCAAGAATAACCGAACATGCCGGTGTCTAGCGTTTCCGCATTTCGGAACCCTTTGTCATGGAGAGTCTTAGGGGTTTCATCGTAAATAAAGAATTCGAATTCAGTCGCAGTGAAAGGTTCAAACCCCATCGTCTCTGCCTTTGTGATGATTTTCTTGAGAATTTGTCTCGGTGAAACCGGGTTAGCCTCGCCATCCTGATCTTCAAAATCGAGCAGGAAAGCGGCAGTGTTTGGTTCCCAGGGAATGGTTCTAAATGTCGCGAGGTCCACTTTTGCAGGCGCATCTGGATATCCCGTGTGCCAACCAGTCACCGTGGGCTTATCGTACAGCTCATCCATCATGTCCCATCCGAATACGACGTCACAGAATCCCATGCCGCCATTGACGACAGACCAAAACTTTTCCAAGGAGATAAATTTGCCTCTCAGTACGCCATCTAGATCTGTACCTCCCAGCTTTACGCGCTTAATTTCGTGTTTTTTGAAGAGCGCTTTAATTTCTTCGATTTGTTTTTTTTCCGTCATTTTGTAGAGACATTACACAACGAGAAGCTTTCGCACAGGGATGCTCGGTAAATGTTCAGAATTATTGCTGAATGATGTGATTTTGGCACCAAAAATCGCTGGACGAAGCATCAGCTACGGGTTAGATACGGAAGACCGATGGCAAAATCTTCTGACTCCTCTGAAATCCCACCGAACCAGCCTCCTGGTGACGCTGACGGTTCCGGCGAGGATCCTAACAATCATCTTCCTGTTCAGCTCGGAGACGAAATGAGAAACTCCTACCTCGATTACGCCATGAGCGTGATCGTGGGGCGAGCTCTGCCTGATGTTCGGGACGGATTGAAGCCTGTTCATCGCCGCATTTTGTACGCGATGGAGCAGCTTGGTAACCATCACAACAAAGCGTTCAAAAAATCTGCTCGAACGGTCGGTGATGTCATCGGTAAGTATCACCCGCACGGTGACTCGGCAGTCTATGATGCTCTTGTGCGGATGGCTCAGGACTTTTCGCTGAGGGAGCCACTTGTCGATGGACAAGGTAACTTCGGTTCGGTTGATGGCGACCCTCCCGCAGCAATGCGTTATACAGAGGCTCGTTTGACTAAGTTGGCTGAGGAGCTTCTATCAGACCTTGAGAAAGATACCGTAGATTTTGAGCCAAACTATGATGATAGTCAGCTTGAGCCGACTGTTTTGCCTACTCGCGTGCCGAATCTTTTGGTGAATGGCGGCCAGGGAATTGCGGTGGGTATGGCAACAAGTATTCCCCCTCATAACCTGCAAGAAGCCATTGATGCCTGCATTGCAATTATTCGCGACCCGAACATCGAACTTGAAGAACTCATGCGAATTATTCCTGGTCCTGACTTTCCAACGGGCGGCATTATTTGTGGCAGAGATGGAATTCGCCGCGGTTATCAAACGGGGCGGGGCAGTGTTGTGGTACGTGCGGTCACGGATGTAGAGCCGAGGAAACGAGGCGGGGAGCAAATTGTCGTGACTGAGCTCCCTTATCAGGTGAATAAAGCCCGTCTCATAGAAAGAATCGCAAGCCTTGTTGGCGATAAGAAAATAGACGGAATTTCTGATGTTCGAGACGAGTCTGATCGCGAGGGTATGCGTATCGTGATCGAGCTGAAACGTGATGCAGTTGCGCAAGTTACTTTGAACCAGCTTTGGAGTCACACACCGATGCAATCAAACTTCGGGATGAATATGCTGGCGATTGTTGACGGGCAGCCGCGTACCCTAGCAATCAAAGATGCGCTGACTCACTTTGTTGAGCATCGGCGCGAGGTGGTCACTCGAAGGTCCATATTCGAGTTGAACCAGGCGGAGCAGAAGTTTCATATTGTTCTCGGTCTGCTGGCCGCGTTGGACAACATTGATCGTGTGATCGAGATTATCCGTGCTGCGAAAGATTCACCGGAAGCGAAGCGTAACCTGGTGGCAGAAAAGTTCCCGAATTTAGGTAATCTGGAGGCTCTTATTGAGTCAGAAGACAAACAAATTACGGAGGCCGTTGCTCAAGGCTTTGTGAATCTTAGCGAAAAACAAGCGCAAGCTATCCTCGAATTGAGGCTGCACCGGCTCACAGGTCTGGAACGTGACAAACTCGGAGACGAAGCACGTGGCCTCAGAGACACCGTGGCGCGTCTACGTGAAATTCTGGGTGACGAGAATGTTCTTCTCGAACTCATTGTAGGGGAACTTGAAGAGATTCGCGATAACTTTGGTAACCCACGTCGAACACAAATTACGGGACAAGTCGGCGTCTATACCGATGAAGACCTCATTGTAGAAGAAGAGATGGTCGTAACGGTCTCGCACGCTGGCTATGTGAAGCGAACGCCTGTGACCGAATATCGAGCGCAGAAGCGAGGCGGTAAAGGTGTTGCTGGTGCGAAGACGAAGTCCGAGGACTTCGTTGAAGAGCTTTTTGTGGCTTCCACGCACGCTTATCTTTTGGTGTTCACCAACGTTGGAAAGGTCTATTGGGTCAAAGTTCATAGCTTACCACTCGGTGGTCGGACGGCAACCGGCAAGCCGATGGTCAATTTCTTGCCCTTGGGGCCAGATGAAAAGATGTCAGCCATCTTGCCTGTTCGTGAATTTGATGACGATCGATTTGTAATTACAGTGTCGCGGAACGGAACGGTCAAGAAGTCATCTTTGTCAGATTATTCGAGACCGCGTGCGAACGGCATTATCGGGGCAGGTATCGCGGAAGACGACGAGCTGATTGCTGCGAAAGTGTGCGGGGACGATAATGATATTCTTATCGGAACCAGTAAAGGCATGGCTATTCGCTTCAAGGCGAGTGACGTGAGAGCAATGGGACGTCCATCGGTGGGCGTGCGGGGTATTCGCTTGGATGCTGATGACAAGGTCGTTGGCATGACAGTCCTACAAGCTGGCGCCGCTGTCCTCACCGTCACCTCAAACGGATACGGTAAGCGGACCAAGACTGAAGAGTATCGTGTCCAACAACGTGGTGGTCGTGGTATTATCCTTATCAAAGCTGGCGGTCGTAACGGTGACGTGGTCGGCGTAAAACAGGTTTTTGACGAGGACCACATCATGATTATCACCGACGCGGGAACGATTATTCGTATGAGATGCAGTGGAATTCCGGTGCTCGGCAGAAATACGATGGGCGTTCGTATGGTTCGAGTTGGAGATGAAGAGCGTGTCCAAGGCTTTGCAAACTTAGCGGAAGAAGAGGATGATTCGGAATCAGCCGAAGTTGAATCTGTTGAAGGTCCAGCTGAATCGTAAGTGTTGTCTTGGGCGATTCAGAGCCGAGTCATTTCGTTTTCCGCTTTAGGTCTCATGATGAATAGATGATGGGGCCATTCGGCTTGCACGTGAGAAGTCACTATTGAGCGACCTTTTGAAGACGATTGAGTCTAACCTGGTGGATGGACGCTTAGTAGAGACAGGTCGAGAAAACAATCTTGCGTCCTGACCCGGGCTTGGTTCCGAATATACCCAAACTTACGCAGCCCGATAAGAAAGAATCAGCTTTGATCACTAGGGCCTATCCGTTTAGGTAAAAAGGAAACAGAGCAGCTCGCGCTTACGGTAGAGAAAAGACACATGATTCAAGTAGCTGTTTTTACCAGTGATATTGGTTCGGTTGGAGCGCTGTTACGATGCGTATTGAATCGCATCAAGAACGATGCAGTACCTAGGTGACCTTCAGGCTTTATTAGTGGTAAAGCAAGCATAGTGGCTTTTCACAGATTCGCATTATTTCTTATTGTCACGGTGCTTACGGCTGCGTGCTCTGAACAGCAAAAACAAGAAACCGCGAGAGCTGATTCGGGCGTTGTGACATTTAACTATCAAGACACCGAAAACGATAAAGCAATTATCTTTCCTCTCATCGGTCGATGGTATCCGGTGCATGAAGTGCGTCGCTTATCAGATCGTACACTGACCGCAGAGGAATGGTGCTCAAGACCAGCCGAGCGAATTTTGATCGAGATGGAAAAAGCTCGGGTTCAGTGTATTGAAGGTACTGAATATGTGGCGAGCGTCGCTGATGTAAAGACCACAACAGTTCCCGATGAGTTCGTTATAAGCTTCCGCAGTACTAAGGATGCACCCCTACGGCAGCTTATTTTTTCCAATGTGATGGGTGTTGCAGCGGAAATCTCTAAGAGTCCCTGTGACGAGGGAAAGAGAGTAGCGTTTCAACGTTTTCCTGAGTTTGACGTTATTCGTCGTAAAATCGTCGAAGGCCGTCCATGTCCACCAACGGAAGGGGCGAGAAAAGCTCCTTAGAATAATAAGTCTGAAGTAAATGGCGCCCAAACTTGAAACTTCTTGCTTCACTGCACGGCTGACAATGTTAGTCGCTCTCGCGCTGATTTCAGGATGCACATCGATTGAAAATAGATTGTCGGCGAGGGGAGACGAACTTCTGTTCTTGAGAAGGTATGAGGAGGCAGCGCGTCAATTTGAACTCGTGTTGCATGAATGTGGTGACAAAACTGACGTGGATACTGCGGCGCTGCGAATAGAAACTCTTTATAAACTCGGTGAATTAAAACATTTTTATCTCAATGATCAAGACGGTGCTATGCGAACGTATCGAAGGATTACTGAAATATCACCCGCCGGAAAATTAGCATTCGAAACGAGAAAGAAAATCATTAAACTTATGAAGTTTCGGTCGACGGAACCAGAGTTATTACAGGCAGAAATTGAAGCTTTGATGGTCAGCTATCCTGAACGAGTTGAAGATGAAAGATGGAATCTTGAGCTGGCGCAATTGATGATAAATGCACGTAAATACGCGAAAGCCGAAGCGTACGCACAAGAGGTCCTAAACTCGAAAAAGTTGCATTATCGAACCAGAGCAGCGCTTTTGATAGCTTCATCGCAAGAATTAGGCGATCAGGTTGCTTTAGCTAAGATGACGTATGAAAAACTTCTCAAAGAGAAAAATTTATCGGCAGACCTTAGGCAAATAACTATGGTGAGTCTCGCTCATTGTCTCGAGAAAATGGGGCAACTCAAAGCTGCGCGCGTCGCTTATCTGGATGCTCAAAAAGCGACCAGAAAGACTCGATTTTTGGATTCACGGATTCAGCGAATAGAACGTCTCATTCAAGAAAAGACGGATGATAAATGAACCCTGCTTATGCTTTTTCTGCGGGGACCCAAATTAAAATTGAGGTTCCTTCATCGATTTGTGAATTGATTGTCATATAACCTCTGTGCTCCTCAATGATTCGGTTTACGATGGCGAGTCCTAGTCCCGTACCTTTCGATTTCGTTGTGAAGTACGGCGTGAGCACCTTGTCGATGGTTTCTTTTGGTATACCAGGTCCGTTATCTCGAACCACGAATCGAACTCCTTTGACGGCATCTTGTTCATGCAATGACGCTTCTAGATAAATACGACCTTCGTTCTGGCCGATTGCTTCGACCGCGTTTTTTACTAGGTTTATGAAAACTCTGCTGAGCTGGTCCTTATCAACAAGTACTGATGGGAGATTCATGGCAGAAGCATCTTTTTCTTCAAATATGATCTTTATATTCTCAGGAATTGCGCCATAGAGCCTTTTTACATTGGCAAGTAATATAGCAGGGTCTTCAGGCTGGATGATTGGAGTTGGCAATTTCGCGAATTCTGAAAATGCACTTACGATTCGCGACAGAGCCTGTACTTCTTCAAGCACTGCTTGGGTAGATTCCTGGAGGATTTCATCGAAGCTTGCATGTTGAATTTTATGTGCTTTTCTCAATGTTTCCATTGACATTCTCATCGGGGTGAGTGGGTTTTTGATTTCGTGCGCAACCTGTTTGGCTGCGTCTCGCCACGCGGCCATCCTTTCTGCTTGGGCTAGTTCTGCCTGAGTCGTTACAATCTCACCGACCATATCATTGAAGACTTCGACGAGCTCTCCTACCTCGTCGTTGCGCTCCTTCGCGACTCTTGTATTATAATCTCCATCGCCCACACGTTTGGCCGCAGATGACAAAGCGACAATCGGGCGCGTGATTGGTCGAGATAGCCAAAATCCTCCAAGAATTCCGCCGAGGAGGATAAAGAGATTTGCAAAAATACCAATCAATAGGAGTTCTTTTTGGAATCTCTCTAGTTGTGAAACGGGTAGTGATGCGTGGATTCGCGATTTGCCTCCGGCATAGCGGTCAGCGTAACCGGTGATAGGGATCGTATAGCTGGAGCCCGAGTCCGACACGCTATGGTCGGGACCAAATTTGTAGGTCGGTCCATTGGGAAGATGCAGTGAAAGTTGGGAATTCGTGATTTGGGCGACTCTTTCTAAAAATGAACCATCTAACCGTGTCCCACCGTAAAGCAGAATGCTTCTTGACTGAGAAGAGTCAGTCACAAGAATAGATGCCAAAAGAAATGGTATTAGCTTTGGAGGGTTCGCAGCGATATAGTCGGAAGCAATTCCTACCGTGCTCGTATTTACATTCTCAATGAAAAGCTCGTGCGGGGGAGGGTCACCGACAGCCTGTGGCATGTGCGAACTAGAGAGAATTGTGTCACGAGCAGGACCTGAGCGAGCAATAAATGCGAGAGCAGATAATTCAACTTTGCTTGATATTTGAGCGGCAACATCTTCAAAGTCGATAAGTGCGTTTGTGTCATCGGATTGTGCGACCATCTGAATAACTCGGTCGTCTTTCGATAGTCTCGTAAGTTCTTCCTTTATTCGTCGTTGTTCGTTCGTGAGACTGAAACGGATAAGTCGCTCAAGTTCACTTTGTTGCTTTTTTACTTCTTCTCGAATAAATCGATCTAAGGTGCTGACGGTAAAGCCTGTCACAGCCATCGAAGGTAGGGCTGCAAGCACGAAAAATAGAATGACTCTCGTCCGGAGTCTAAGAGACTTTTTCACGCTTAGTTCTTCTCCAAATATTCAAGACGGAGTGTCTTTTCTTTTTTGTTAAAGATGGCTTTTCGTTGAATAAGGAGGGGAACTTGTTTGGCAATAACAATGATGCGCGCAGATTCGCGGAGATCCTTTTCTAACTTGGCGAGTAGGTTTGATTGTTCTTCCCGTCGAGCCTTCGAAAAAGCACTCATTTGATTTGCGTTCGAAACTGCCTCGAAGACGTTGTTTTCCGAAGCCACCTCTAAAAGACGATATAGTTTTGAAGAAGCAGAAAACTGGGATGCTTGACTCAGAGATATGCTGCGCAACGCAAAATCGAATTCTCCACGTGCGACTTTTTGCTGGAATTCTGATGGAGGAATACTTTTTATCTTCACTGTGAGTCCCTTTTTGACCAATTCGAATTGCACCCGTTCAGCAAAGCGGATGCTTGCGACACTATCTTTATTCAGAATCATAGTGCGAATTTTGCGAGATTGTTCGAACTGACGAGAACGAGGGAGTTTTTGATTGTGCGCGAAAAAATTTGTGGCGGGTGACGCGCGTTCTGAAAGGTATCGTCTGACAAGTCTGTTTCGGTTTAGAGCTGAACGTAAATTGTTAAGGTCACTGGAATTGGCTAGGTCTTCAGAATTGCGGCCGACCTGTAAGACAATGAAATCTTCGAAATCCGAGGACGCATGAGCGTATGCAAATGCTTCCGTTTTCCGATCAAGATCATCAATACCAAAAATTAAATCTGCGAGGCCGCTTCTCAGCGCTGCTCGAGCTTTGAACGGTGATATGTTCCCAATATGTTCAATTCGGTCAATATATGGAGCCCCTCGGCGGAATTGTATAAACGACTCTAAAATTGTGGGTTTTACTGAGGCCACTTTGAACGGGCCCGTCCCGAATCCTTCGACTGCGATAGCTGAACGAGGGGTTGATAATAGACGCATAATATCCGGATATGGTGGTTGTGTCACAATTTTGAATTCTCTTGATTCAGAGGAATAAGAAATGTTTAAGTGGGGTCCGGATTCTTCAGAGTTCCGCTTCGTAAAAGGGGCAACAATATGTAGAGCTGAACTGTCCTTCTTTTTCGCAAGCCTATGAAAGTGATTAATGATGTGCTCATGTTGCAAACGTTGCCCATTGTGAAGAAAAAGATTGGGTCTAAGTCGGAATGTTAGGACCCCATTTTTGTAGGAAAAATTGTCGTCAGCGAGTTGCCCAGTGACCTTTCCCTTATCATCCGTCGCAAAAAGTGTCTCGAATACGGATGTCGACAAGAGCTTCGTTCCTGTTGTATTCGCTGTAGTTGGTGAGAGCATGTCGATGGAGTTGCGATCGTAGATGACAACTGTGCCACCTAACGAAGGTAGAGGTGCATGACTAAGTACTGTCATCAGTCCGAATATCGTTCCAGATATCATTCAATAACCTCCCATTCATAGAGTAGAGACGTGCTTGAATCAGACCGGATGGCGAAGATAATTCGTTTTTTTTTCAGCGGCTTATTTCTCAAAATACACGATGCTTTTACGCGACCGGGTAACATGGCTTGCTGTTTAACAGCACCATTGTTCCCCTTTATAATTTTTACGTGGTCTGTTGCGTTGCCCGTGAGGCTCGAAGTTGTCACAAAGTTAATCTCGCTGTCTTGTGTCGCGAAAGCACTAAATCCTACGCCGCTGGTGGGCTGAAAAGTCGATAAACTGTTCTCTGCGCCAATACGATAGACCGTATAATCGCTAAGAAGTGCATAAGTAGCGCTGCTGTTTGGAAACGTAAATTCCAGGTAGGCCTGTGATGGTCGTTTTGATTTTTTGTTGGATGTTGTAAACCAAGGACGTCTCGGCGTATATTCAACTGTTTCTACTCCCTGAGGAGATGTGATTTGGATGGACTCTTGCTGGAATAAGAATTCCGGATTTGAAATGTTTTCTTCTCTAAATCTTAGCGAAGCCATACCAGTATAGCCCGACTGTGCCAATAACAGCGATTTTGTTCCATCATTCGATTTCGTACAGTGAGTGAATCCGTGAGGGTATCGAGAACGAAACGTGCTTTTAGGGAGGACTCGTTGAAGTGGAAATCTGCCGAGCATGCGTAGAAAAGGATCACGTTGTCCAAAAACGAGAATCTCAGAGGTTGTAACGACGACTAATTCTTCTCCGATCGAGTCCTTCAGAAGTTCACAATTGGAAAGCGAAACAACCTCATCTGCAATAGTACGAAGTTTGCGGGTAGTCGGTTCTTTTTGTGCTGTGATGACTGGCTCTTTCATCTTACGGAATTGAATCGTTTTTAAAAATACTACCGGATTCAGTTCGTCGATACGATGCCAAAGTCCCCGGTCTACCTGCAAAAGTTTCAAGCGCAGTGATGGGTGCTCATTCGAAATCAATATATCCAAAGTGATTAAGTAATCTGCGCCTTGATTGCTCGCCACTTCGCCGAGTTTTTTTTCGGTAGGTTCTTGAACGGGGTTTAGCGCAAAAAGTGTGACTTTTTTCGACTCCAAATGACCCATAGCGATGCTCATTATTTGATTCTGATCACCGAGGAGAGGATGTGTACTTTTGTGATGGATACTTGTATGAATCGCAATTCGAACATTTGAGCGAGAATCACGTGCTAAACTTTGCTCGAGTGATTTACATGCAATAGATACGGCATCATAGAGATCAAGCGTTACTCCGTGGGCTCCGGCTGTAGAAGGAGAAACGAAAAGAATTGCCAATAATGAAAGGTGGCGGGGGAACTTCATTTAATCTCCAGGGCGATGATGCTAAGCACTTTATTGGACCCGGATGCTTCTACAGTATGCGCTTTGCCTCTCAAAATAAAAGAGGAAGAAGGCCCGCCGTCTAGGTTGAGAGCTGCTTTCAGAGCGTATTTTGCAGTTTCAGTCTCCTTACGAAGTCTTTTTGTGAGTAGGTCTTGTAGTTGAAAAAGACTCAGTCCTCGGCCGCCATTAGGGTGGGCAATGAAACTAGCAACAACCAGTAAGCCTTTCTCTGAAATGCCAATGAAGGTTCGATTCGTTCGTTTCCCGTCGTCTGAGCGTATTCCGGGTTGCCCGTTCGGCTCGATAATGCGGGGGCCTGCTTGGATAGCAAAACTTGCCTTTTGAACCTCTTGTCTCGTGATTTGCTCACGCTCCACGAGGCGAGGAATGTTATCCGTAATCAGGAAAACGCCGCTTCCTGCCGCGCCGCCTTTGGTGATGAGTGGTGAGAGGCTTCGGCCGCTGTGTCGCAAAAGGCCCGTCGGTTTCCAGGTGTCGGTAAAAAAACCCGCATTGGCGACCAGAAGAGCGGAAGGAAACGTTTGATGAACTGCTTTACGTTCTGGATTGAGTCCGAGCGTAAGATTGACGTTTTCGGGGTGAGCGTACACCGCATGCAAATAACCGATCGATTTTCCTTGCGAGTGAATATCTAGTCGCACGTACTCGACGTGTTCGGTTTGTTTTTGGCTTAGCACGTCCTCGATGACTGCGATTTCTGGTCGAGCTGATGTACAAGCCGCAATAAAAAGGGCAAGTGCAGCGATGGATAGACGTCGCATCATTCGAAGTCATCCATGCCAAATTCTACAGGTGCTTTTGCTTCCGTAAGCATTTCTTTTGGTTCTTGTCCCGCAATAAAAGGCTCAAGACGTCCCTCCGTATTGTCGATCGGAACCAGCTTCCCTGAAGTCGGCTCTACGAAGGCGAAGCTTATATCGTTTGGTGCAATAAAGTCTCTCACGGGCGCGTCTTGCAGTGCCTCTTTCATAAAGTATAGCCAAATTGGAATGGCGGCTCGGCCAGCGGTCTCTCTTCGGCCTAGGGGCGAGTTGTCGTCGAACCCGACCCAGACTCCTACGACAAGTTCTGGTGTATAGCCAACGAACCACGCATTACGGGCTTCATTGGTCGTTCCTGTTTTTCCTGCGACTGGGTGTCCAAGTTTTTTTGCTTTACGTGCTGTACCTTCTTCCACAACTGATCGCATTAGGCTTGTTGCTTGATAAGCAACGCTAGGAGCAATTGTTTGCTTTGGTTCGCTTTTGTGCTGATAAATGATGGAATTGTCTGGCGCGACAATTTTGTTGATAAAGACGGGCTCGGCGAACTGTCCGCCTGCCGCGATGGTCGCGTATGCATTGACAAGCTCGAGTGGAGTAACATCACCTGAACCGAGGCCCAAGGTTAGGCTTCTGGGTAAATCGCTCTTTATACCGGCTCTTCGTGCCGTGTTGATTACTTTGTCGACACCTACTTTATCAATGAGTTCCACTGAACAGAGGTTTTTAGATTTGCTCAGGGCTCGCCGAAAGGTAATGATACCGTCAAATTTGCCGTCGTAATTCTTTGGTTTCCATGAGCGCCCAGTCCATTGATCGCGGTAAACTCTTGGTGCATCTTGGCATGGACTTATCGTATTATATTCACCTGTTTCAAAGGCTGACAAATAGAGCAAAGGTTTAAATGTAGAACCTGCTTGTCGACTTGCTTGAGTTGCACGGTTAAATTTGCCAGCACCAGCTCCGTAACCACCCACGAGTGCTTTCACCTCTCGATTTTGCGGGTTGATTGCCACGAGCGCTGCTTGAGCGATCGGCTCTTGCTCCAAGGAACCATAAATTCTTGAGCCTGACTTTTTTTTCTTTTTGGTTATTTGAGACGCCTTCACAAGCACTGCGTCTCCAACTTTCACGACTTGGCTAGGGCGTTTGGGTTTTTTGGTGTAAGAGAACGTATTGAATTTCCTCGCCCAAGCCATCCCTTTTCTCAATTTAATAGTGACCTGAGTACTACCTCCCAAGTCTACCGTCGCTGTTTTTAGATTATCATCGACGCCCACAACAAAACCGCCGTATGTTGTGTGGAGTTCGAATCTGCGAAATCTTGCTTTTTTGACCAATGATTCAATGTCTAGCCAGTCTGCATCTTTCTCGATTTTGATTCGTGAAATGTCCCAGACGACAGGCTGAAAGGTACTTTGGGACTTGCTTAGTTTGGGCAGGGAGGGGGCAACGGTCGACAGTCTCGCGTTGAGGCCTCTGCGGAAGCTTTTGAGCTGATTAGGTTCAAGGTGGAAAAGAGGGCCGCGCCAGCCTTGACGTTTGTCGAGCTCTCTGAGGCCCTTTCTCACGGCTTTACTAGCCATACTCTGTAGAGCCGGATCACCACTTGTGTAAACTCGATACCCTCCATCTTTCACCTGACTTGCGTCGGATAATTTCTCTTCAAGTAATTTTCTGATGTGGGCTGAGTAGTAATTGTTGTTGTCGAGGTGACTGTCACCTTGGCGCCAATCCACGTGGATAGTTTTTTTGTTGGCTTTATCGTGTTCCGACTTCGTAATCATCTTTAGTCGAAGCATTTGACCGAGCACATAGGTACGGCGCTTACGTGCACGTTCAGGGTGACGATAAGGGTCCAGACTAGTGGGTCTCTGAGGCAAACCTGCGAGTAATGCTGCGTCTGCAAGGGATATATCTTCGACATTTTTCGAGAAATATACGCGCGCTGCTTCTTGGACACCGTAGGCACCGTGCCCGAAGTAAATTTGATTGAGGTAAAGGTGAAGAATCTCGTCTTTTGTCAGCGATTCTTCTACCCTTTTCGTGAGGATTGCTTCTCGGATTTTACGAAGGAGATTTCGCTCAGGGGAGAGAAGGAAAGTTTTCACCATTTGCTGAGTAACGGTTGAGCCGCCGCATACGGTTCTGCCTTGCAGGACACTAAGAACGGCACATCGAAAGATCCCAAGGTAGTCGAGACCTCGATGATTGAAAAAGTCCGCGTCCTCCGCGGCGATGACAGCGTTGATCATGACTTTGGGGATTCGACGAAAAGGTACGACGGTTCGCCGTTCGCTAGAAAAACGAGCAATCGTTTCTCCCTTCGAGCTAAATAAGACGGTTGCTTGTTTGGGTTGATAATTCTTCAATGAGTTTATCGGTGGTAAATCTTTTGCGACGACTGCCAGCAACACAATGAGCCCTAAAATGGTCACAATGCTCGCTACTAATACCGCATTGATAAGCGTGCTAATGCGAGAGCGAAGCGAAGCGGGAGGCGTTCCCTTGAATGATTCAGTTGTTTGCGTTGGGTCGTCCTGCATGAGTTGGTACTCGTTTAACACTATAAGAGCACGCTGTATTCCATTGGACAATGGGTTGTGTCAGGCATTTTTCTGGCTGGCTCTGCTTGTGGTGCCTGAGAGCAAATAATCCGGTGGTTTTGTTCGAATCGATAAGCGCCTGCGAGAATAAAGAATTTAGGCAGAAAACCCGATACCGCTTCGAGAAACCGTCGAAAAAGTGATTCCGCGCACGCTCTAACCGGTGGGCCGGTTGACACGAATTCTGGACGGGTCTAACGCCATGGTATGACCACAGAATCTATCGAAAGAGTCGCTGTTCTCGGTGCTGGAATCATGGGTACCGGAATCGCATGCCACCTCGCAAATGCGGGCTTAGAGGTTGTCCTCCTCGACATTCCTCCTCCCGATGGGAAAGGAAGCCGTAATGCATTCTCCGATGGAGCTCTCAAGAAAGCTCAGAAAGCCAAACCGAGTCTCATTTATCACAAGGGTTTATTTAACCGAATTCAAACCGGAAATCTCGAAGATGACCTAGGTTTGCTTAGTGAATGTCAGTGGGTGGTTGAGGCTGTGAAAGAGGACCTTGCGATTAAGCAAAGTTTGTTTACGAAGGTGGAAGAGGTTGTAAATGAGTCCACCATTATCTCTTCTAATACCTCCGGTATCCCTCTCGCTCAACTCATTGAAGGGCGAAGCGAATCGTTCGTCGAGCGTTTTATGATTACTCATTTTTTCAACCCGGTTCGCTATATGCGTCTACTGGAGCTCGTGAGTGGTCCGAAGACCAGACAAGATGTGAAAGATCGCATGGAAGCTTTTGCGCAAGACGTCTTAGGCAAGGGTGTGGTTTGGGCCAAAGATACGCCAAACTTCGTCGCTAATCGAATCGGAACATATGCGATGATGCGTTGCCTGAAAGAGATGGAGACTCAAGGTCTTTCGATCGAGGAGGTGGATGCGATTTTTGGTCGTCCTCTTGGTCGACCTAAGTCTGCTGTATTTAGAACGGGTGATCTCGTAGGGCTCGACTTACTTATGGCGGTCACTGAGCATTGCTACGAAGGACTACCAGATGATCCACGCCGAGAGATGTACAAGGCATCAAGCTGGGTTCATGACCTTGTGGCTGCAGGTAACTTGGGTCAAAAAAGTGGTTCTGGTTTCTATAGGAAGACAAAAAAGAGCGACGATAACCCCAAAGGTCTCGAGGTTTGGGACTATAAAGCGAACGCCTACAGAGCGATTCAGAAGGTTCGCATTGGTTCGTTAGGGGTCGCACGTAATCAGGATGAGTTAACAGAACGGCTCAACACGGTGATCTGGGCTGACGATGAGGCCGGGAAAATGGCTTGGCCTGTTTTGCGTGATACCTTGGCATATTCTGCGGAATTAGTCGGTGAAATTGCTGATGATCAATTGAGTATCGATAACGGAATGAAGTGGGGCTTTGGTTGGGATAGCGGTCCTTTCGAGACTTGGGACGCCCTCGGTTTCGCAAAAGTTGCTGAAAAAATGAAAGCAGAAGGCATTACCTTGCCAACTTGGGTTACAGAAAAACTTCAAGCCGGCGATTCAAGTATTTACGGCGAAGGCGGGACTGGAGCACTCATCGCGAAAGCCGACGCAAAACGAACAAGTCTTGCAACCCGGAAGGCGCAGGGCGCAAAAGTTGTGATGAGCAATTCTGGTGCTTCAGTCATTGATATCGGCGATGACGTGTACGCGCTTGAGTTTCATACAAAAGCGAATGCGATCGATGCAGATATCACGACGATGTTGTTTGAGGCTGTCGACTATGCAGAAGCGAACGCAAAAGGCCTCGTTATTTATAACGAAGGTGAACAGTTTAGTCTGGGCGCGAATCTAATGCTCATATTCATGTATGCGCAGCAGCAACAATGGGATCAGTGCGAGGAAGCATCGCGGACATTACAGAACGCCGTTCAACGGATTCGATACGCGAAAGTTCCGGTTGTCGCTGCACCTCATGGTATGGCGCTCGGTGGTGGTTGCGAAATTATGCTAGCCGCCGGCAGCGGGGCAGGGTGTCGCCCTCACGCAGAACTTTACACGGGTCTGGTTGAAGTCGGCGTAGGTTTGATTCCTGGGGCTGGCGGAACTGTGAATACATTGTTTGGTCTCCTCGAGAGAATTCCCGAGGGCGCGCAAGTGGACATCACACCTTTTGTTGGTAAAGCCTTCGAGCAAATTGCTATGGCTAAGGTGTCAACCAGCGCTGAGGAGGCTCGTGGCCTTGGATATATTCCCGCCCGAGCTCAAATTACACTCGACCGAAGTCGACAACTTCACGATGCAAAAGCATACGCTCTTGGATTGTATAATTCCGGTTACCGGGCGCCGAAACCACGAGCGTTTCGTTTGCTTGGTGAGAGCGGTATCGCGACCCTAAACACGATGGTTCAAGGACTGGTGCAGGGCGGTCAAGCCACTGAGCATGACGCGTTGATTGCAGGTAAGGTTGCTCATGTCCTATGCGGCGGAGCCTCGGGCCATGTTCGCAAGGTCACCGAGCAAGAGATGCTGGATTTAGAGCGCGAAGCTTTCGTTTCTTTGGTTGGAGAACAAAAGTCGCAAGATCGAATTTCTCACATGCTTATGAAGAATAAACCTCTACGTAACTAGATAAAATAGGAGCAATATTATGAATATTATCGACCACGAAATTGGAACCGGTGAAGAAGCACAATCAGGACACACGGTCAGTGTGCATTATACGGGCACGCTTACGGATGGCTCAAAGTTTGACAGTAGTGTTGACCGGGGACAACCTTTTGAGTTTCGCCTGGGTGCAGGGATGGTTATCAAAGGCTGGGACCAAGGCATCTTAGGAATGAAAGTTGGCGGAAAAAGGCGACTAGAGATTCCTGCGGAACTAGGATACGGAGCCCATGGGTTTCCGCCAGTTATTCCACCTAATAGCGCGCTGATTTTCGAAGTAGAATTACTAGGCGTTTCCTAGCTCCTCGATATCTTTTACGCGGCGACCACCGACGTCCGGATAATATCGTCAAACTCGCTGAGAGCTTTTTCAAACTCAATCACCGAAACTTCGTCGAGTTCGATTAAGAGCGTCTCATCGTCGGCGACCTCATTATTCGTAAGCTGACCTGCGAGAATTTTTCCGTCGTGGAGTGATGCTGTGAGTTGTATGGTCGCGGGAGGTGCTCCTGCTGGAAAGTTTTGCCATTCTACAGCCGTGACGACTGCAGGATCGAGATTCCATGTTTCGGCAATCAAGGCACTAAGGGTCGGTGCAATTTCGGCAGCAAGGTTGTGAATTGAGCTTAGGGTGGGCTGCAGGCGTCCTTTTGACATTCTATGAACGTCTGCGGCGGCAGTATGAATAACAATACGCCCTAAGTCGTGAATTAGTCCGGCGAGGAAAGCATGGTCCTCATCGACGCCGACCGCATGGCTCACTTGACGAACGGCATGCGCAGTTACCACGGAATTGCGATACAAATTATCAGCGAGTTTGCGATTGCCTGGAATCCTGAACAATTTACTACGACAAGCGAGAGCCATTACAATGTTTCGGGTCTCTGTGAGTCCAATTCGCATCACAGCATCCTTGACCGCACGGCAAGGTACCTTCGTTACGAAGAAAGGAGAATTGGCGATTCCGATCAGTTTGGTGGCCAGGACGGGCTCACGCGATAGAGCTAATTGTAGTTGCTCGACGTTACAGGTTTGGCTGCTCACCATGCGCTGGATGCGCATGACGGAATCAGGGATGGTAGGGAGCTGAATACCTTCGTTCTTGATTGCACGACGCAGGTGCATCATCATCATTTTTTCTGATTGTGTTTTGGCCGTTCGTGCTGCGTCTCTAAGATGAAAATCGAGGGTTGAGACCGTGGGTATATCGAAAGCCTTTACGTCAACGCCCGCACTCAAATCGACCGGTTTCCCAGATTCGGCAGAGAAAAAATCACTCGCTTTGGCAACGGTGGGGACGGAGGTGTCCGGCGCTTCGGGACTCGAAGTTGGCACTCGTGAAATAGGTTTCGTTGAGCCGACAGGACCACTAGAAGTGCTGGGGCGCCGACGCGGGCGATGAACTGGCTTCTTAAACAGATTTATGAACCACTCGAAAAAGCTCACGTGTCCCTCAGGGGTCATTGTAGCGTCTTTTCGTGGAGAGTGCTGTTAGAGGTAACCGCACTGACCAAGACGTCTAAAAACGACCCGCCTTCTTATTGGCCTGTGTAGAGTTTACACGCAACCAGAAACCTGAATTTTACATCGGATGAGCGTGCGTTTTTTGTTAGGGTTTCTTCTTTTTGGCCCGAGAGGTTTGATTCATTTTAACCTCATCAGCGATTCGCTTCTTACTCGCGGCCCAAGCACAAATCGGGCATTGACTCAGGTCGTGGTAGCGAGCTGGGCAGTATTCTCGGCCGAAGAAGATAATCTGTAGATGTAAGTCGTTCCACAATTCGCGGGGAAACAGTTTTTTCAGATCTTCTTCCGTATGGTCTGCGGTTTTGCCACGACTGAGACCCCAACGAGAGGCCAATCGATGGATGTGGGTGTCCACGGGAAACGAAGGAACGCCAAAAGCCTGAGACATCACCACGTTCGCCGTTTTTCGGCCAACTCCAGGTAGTTTCACTAGCTCATCGAAATCACGTGGAATTTCCCCGTTGTGGTTGTCAAGAAGTTGTTGAGCCATGCCTTTTAGTGCTTTTGACTTTTGTGGGGCGAGGCCGATTTGACGAATTATGGTTCGAATTTCGTCGACTTCAAGAGCCGCCATCTCTTTCGGGCCTGGCGCCGCTGCAAATAGTGCGGGCGTGACTTCGTTGACTTTTTTGTCTGTGGTTTGCGCAGACAGGAGCACGGCTACGGTTAGCGTGAAGGGATCAGAGTGGTCGAGTGGGATGGGAGGGTTAGGGTAGAGGCCATTCAGTATGACCGCAATTTTTTCCGCTTTCTCACTTCGCTTCATTACCTATCGAACTTCATTCGATGAAGGCCGCTTGTCCACTCAAAGTTGTGTAAGGGGTAGACAGAGTCAGTTTCGTCTCTAGAGTAGAGTCAGTGAATCCTTCAGTTGTTATTACCCGACATGGAACTCGAGATGTCTTAGAAGTTCGAAATGTAGACTTAAAACCTATGGGAGAGGACGAAGTCGTCATCGATGTTCGTGCTGCAGGTCTCAATTTTGCGGACATCTCGGCTCGACAAGGTTTGTACCCCGATGCCCCGAAGACCCCATGCGTGATGGGCTATGAGGTTGCTGGGATTGTCGAAAAGCGAGGAAGTGAGGTCACCGAATTCGAGGTGGGCGATCGAGTTGTTGCGATGACCCAGTTTGGTGGGCAAGCCAGTCAGGTTGTGACTCGTGCAGAACACTGTTTTGCTATGCCTGAGGCAATGAGCTTCGGTGAGGCGGCTAGTATTCCTGTGAATTATCTCACTGCTTTCCATATGTTATTTCAAATTGGTCATGTGCAACCTGGTTCAAGTGTTTTATTGCATATGGCTGCAGGCGGGGTCGGTACCGCCGTTTTACAGTTATTGCGCACTATCGATAAGGTGCACATATTTGGGACGGCGTCTGAACCAAAACACCATTATCTGCAGAGCTTAGGATGTCATGTACCGATCGATTATCGGACGGAAGACTATGTCAATATCGTACAAAGCCACACCCAAGGCCGGGGCGTTGATATCGTTCTCGATCCGCTTGGGGGAGAGCATTGGCGGAAATCCTGGAGCATTCTGGCACCTGCTGGTCGAATGGTCTGCTTTGGCTTCGCGGGTGGTCATAAAGGACATCGACGAAGCTTGATTCATGTTGCGACACAGCTGGCAAAATTGCTTCTGGTTAACCCGATTTCGGCTATGAATCAGAACAAATCCCTTCAGGGCGTTAATATGGGGCATTTGTGGTCCGAGGCCGCAATGCTTCGTCAAGAAATGACACAAATTCTCGAGCTTTGGGAAAAAGGGGTCGTGGCTCCCAATATCCATGCTTCGCTCCCGTTTGCACGAGCAAGCGAGGCCCACGGTTTACTGGAAGATCGAAAAAACTTTGGAAAGGTCATTCTGGTCCCAGATATGCATTTTCATGATGAGACATCAGTGACTTAGGTGCATAGGCCCGACAAACCACACCCAACCCGCATGTTCTCAGCGACCGAATAAATGAGTGTTGTTGGCTCCGTAGTCTTGTAGAAATGACTCACGAGGGTCTCGAGACCCATTGAAACTCTCGATTTGAGTTTCGCGAAAACTTTCTCAGGTTGGTGGCGATGGCATAAGCCGCCCAAGCGGTCGCTGAACGCACGATTCTCAGGAGTATTCGACTATTGCCACAGATTCTCCCGTTGCGGCATACTGGGACTCCTTTGAAAATGATTGGTTACAACTGCCATTTTGTCCCGCTGCATTTAGGGCTGTCGATCGTCTGCGCTTTTGCGTTTGGTTGCAGCGCAGGGGTTAAGGAGGCCGGGCCCGGCGGACGGATCTCTCGAGCCGACGCTTCGGATCGCTCTCAAGATGGAGGTGTTCCCGACGGCTACGATCCGATATTGCCCGATGGAGGCGGGCCAATAGATGCCTCTTCATCAAATCAAGATGGTGGTTCCGGGATGGATGCCAACATCCAACTAGATGCGATGAATCCCGGTACCTCGGATGGTGGTGTAGTGGGTCTCGATGTGCGGAGAGTCATGAATGACTATGACAATTGTCAGCCGACGGCGACGATAGATGTGCCTATTCGTGTCAATGATGTCGACAACCCAGCTACGTCCAGGTCGCCACCACTCACCGGCTTTATGATTCCTCTTGCGAGAGATGCAAACCTTAGGTCGTTGAATGAACTGATGGTCATTGACGATCAAGGGAATCAACTTCCCGCCCAATTCGAGTCGCTGAGCCGGTACGACGCTCACCCCGACAATTGTATGGCGCCAATTCGGCACGCCTACGCTCATGTTCGTGCGACACCAGCCCCAGGTCAGGCGGAACTATGGAGAGTCGTGTCTCGTGACAATCATCCTGGAGAGGCGACACCAATGTCAGTCACCGAAACCTCAGCGGAGTGGGTCATCGATACGGGCGTTGCGCGCTTCACGCTTGATCGTCAGATGTTTACTGGCCTCCCGCAGGTCGAATTGAATAACGGTTCGAGCTACGTAACTATCGTTGAAAACGACCGGGGTGGATTCAGTATGGATAATGGTGGCGTGCGAACAATCCAGACCCCATACTATCTAGAACTTGAACGAAAGGGTCCTCAAACGGTGACCATTGCCGCACGTGGTTATTTCTCGAGCCCCGGATCTGCCCACGGATTGGCATACACAATTAGACTCTACTTTTACGCAGGGAGTGCCACTGCGCGTATTGATCACGCCGTATATTACGGTGACGTAGAAAACTTCTCGGCAACCGGTGCCTCAAATTCGACCACAATTGAATCCGCCAAATTAATCCTGCCTCTGAGTGCTCCTGTGACAGAAGTGGCCGCTGGTATGGCAAACCGCAGTACGAGCAACATGGGTAATTCCTTGTCCATCAAGCAATTGAAGCGCTCACCGAGCCAAAGGGCTTTTCGCGCGGAAATAACCAGCGGTGACACCGTGCTTGAAACTGAGCCCAAAGCAAGTTCTCCGTACCTTCGCGTGACTTCAGGCAACTCCCGAATCATGGCAACTTTGAATCGTATGGCGGTCAGAGAGCCGCAGGGAATGAGTTATATGCACCAGAATAATTCGATCGCACTCGAATTTATTTCTGAGCCGATTACAGTGGGCGGCGCACGTGGGATTTGGGGTAGTGCAGCGATAAACTTTGCAGCAGGTTCCTCGGATTCGTCGGCACAAGCTGAATTACAATTACATCTCGAAAGGCCGCTTTTTGCGACGCCGGGGCTGGATGATATTCATGCCTCGAAAACGATAGGCCCCTACGCAAAAAATACAACCGCACACGGACCGTTATTTCGTTTACTGGAAACGATTCATGACAATACTGTGAATTATTTCGAGTCCCGTAATATCTCGGGTATCCAGGTCTGGCCGGATTTATCCCGTTGGAATGATGTTGACCCCAATCGCTATTTCGATGGAGGCGAGAATAATTATTGGAACTGGTCGAAGCCGGGCATTGATGAGTTTTTCAGAACTGGTGAAAATCACTTTCTCCATGATTTTTCTCTCAGTCAGGCCAACTTGTTTGCAGAAACGACCGCGTTTCGTACCTATCATGACAATGTCTATGCCTCGAGTGTAGCGGGCTTGGCACCATGCTATGGTGATTCATTTGGATGGGGAAATCGGTTCCAGGAAGGTTTAAATTCACGAGTTGATCGTTGCCCAGGGGACTATAGCTACAACAAACATTTAAAATTGGCCTATCTTGCTACAGCGGACAGGCGCTTCGTCGATTTCTTTGAGGAAGCAGGCGCAAGTGCGGTGAATGAGTTCGGATTCCCGCCACCGGCGCGCCCTGACTTTTATGTAGAGCTCACCTACGCAAGGCTGAGCTTTCAACGACTTGAAAATGTTATGAATGCTGCTGAATTTGGTCGTGACCCAACCTGGAGTGCTTCGGCAAGAACAGCGCTTCGAGCATATATCGATACAATGTTGCAAGGTACTTTGATAGATGGCCATGCTTGCTGGGTATCGGGAGCTGGAACGAATAGTGCACTGAATGGAAACTGCGAGTCTCCGCAGGCCTGGATGATGCCAAGCCCTCTTGAATTTTCTCGGCGCGCTGCAAGTTTCTTGAATCATACCGGTTTGAGCAATTGGATGAATCAATATTACGAGGTCTCGGTTCGAAACCACACGGTGACGGGCCCAAATAATCACCCGAACACCGCACGAACAGGTGCATGGCATACCATCTATGAGTGTTCGACGAATGCGACTGGGGTTATCGAATCTAGCTGTAGACCGGTCACGAACGGTGTCGAACCATTTTACGATAATGGTTTGTTGGCCTACTACAATGCTTTTGGTCTCTTGCTTGGCAGCGATATTCCAAATGGAAGTAATATTTGCGCTTGGCTGCCCTCAGCTTATGCACAACATCTCGGTGTTTTGATGATGTTCCCCGGAGAGGTGAATAATCTGGTTTGGGGGAAGGCTTCTGGTCAGGCCTTTCAAATGGCTTCCCAGGCCGCAGGTGCGATGGATTACTATTGTCCTTGATTTAGAATAAAAAGGGAAAGATGACTTTTCGCTCCTTTGGATAGTTGTCAAACTTTTCTTGATACCAACGGTGATTCTGCATAGCCCGAGGTACCAAATTGCTTAGAGTCCAGGCAAAAAACACCCAAGCACCCAGACTAAGCGTCATGATCGCAAAGCCAGCCCATTCTAGAATTTCCCCGAAGTAATTGGGAGAACTTATAAAGCGAAAAAAACCTCCAAAAGGAATTTTATATCCTGTTTCACCCGGCGTTCTCAGATTAAACAAAATTTGATCGGAGGTCAGGTTGATATAGAAACCGACAACAAAAAGGCCTCCGCCAATGATAACGTTCGGGCTGTTCCATGCTAGATCTGAAATTGAAAATAATGTGAGTCCTCGCCCGATAAGATAACCAATTCCGACGTTCGTTGTTGCCGCCAGGAGCGCGATGAGTAAGGGCATGCTCTTTCCTGTAGTTTTTGTGCGGAAAGGATAAACAAATGTCCTATGAATGTAATGTAGTTCCCAAACGCCTAGAAAAAATAAATTCAAGGCAGAATGCTTCGCGGATGGTAAAATATAGCAAGCTGCAATCGTGCAGACCGCCGGAAGCTCCATGATGAACCAGGCAAGACGATTTGGAATACTCGGACCCCAACCGTTACGGTTATGCCGTCCATAGGGAGCGGATAAAAACTGCAAGCTTATGAATACGACGCTCGAAAGTCCGAACCACGAATAGGCTAGGGCGGAGTAAAAATCATGTTCGGTCACGAGATCTCACCTCGCGCTCTGAACCAAGCGAAGGTATCTTCGATGGTTTCAGTGAGAGGCCGCGGCTTGAATCCAAGTTCTCGCTTGGCTTTTTCGCAACTTATATTTCGGTGACACTGAATCGCGCATAGGCTTTCCATCGTGTAATTCGGCTCTTGTCCGGTAAGTTTCGCAAGGAGCCTGATAAATGGGACGCCCCATTTGGCGAGCCACATGGGAGATACAAATTTTGGTGCAGGTTTACCGGTGACGGAAGAAATCGTATCGGCGAGTTCACGAAATGAAGCCCAAGGGCCCGCAAGTAAATAACGTTGCCCAATTTCTCCATGTGTTTCGGCTTGAATCGCCGCGTCGACCACATCCCTGACGTCGACCCAGGCAAAGCCACCCTCAACAAGTGCGGGCATTTTTCCATCGTGCAGTTGCATGAGAACCTGCCCCATGCGGGAAGGTTTATAGTCGTGTGGCCCTAAAACGCCGCCTGGGTTGACGATCGAAGCATTCAAACCGGCTTTGACGGCATCGAGAACAATTTGTTCAGCTTGCGCTTTGCTGCGACCGTATTCCATTTGGTCCGGTCCGAGCGCTAGGTCTCGGTCTTCGTCGATCGTTTCGTCTTTACGGTGCGGCGAGTCCGCAAGCGCGTGAATAGAGCTGAAATGAACCAGCTTTTCTACCTCATGTTCGATACAAGCGTTCACGACATTCTGAGTTCCTTGAGTGTTGGTCTGGCTCACGAGGCCACCCATAGCTCCATCGACTGAAATTTGCGCTGCGAGATGGTAAACACTCTTTGCACCGGCAATGAGTTGATCAAGATCACTTTTGTTGCTCAAAGAACCTTGAACAATTTCGACTTGGAGTCCTTCGAGTGCACGTTTGTCTCGATGGACGAGGACTCTTACTGTGCGGCCCTCGGAAAGCAGACGACGAACTAGATTGGCACCCAAGTGTCCGCTGGCTCCGGTGATACTTACTACCATTTTGCCGGAGCAAAACCTGGTCCGAGGTGGAACACAACGGGTAATGCGCCCGCTTTGCCCAGGTCAAATCTGACCTAAAGTCAAATTTGACCTGGGTCATAAAATACCTCATTAGGGAGTTTTTTTTGTAAGTTATTGAAATTAGGTTCGAAAAGTTTGGCACGGCTTTCGCTACATTCAATCGCGAAACGTAATCCCGAAACGGCAAACCAGTCGCGAGGCTGGGACGCAAAGCCTACGGGCCTCAGTGAAATGAGGCGGCCGGGCTCCCGAAGGAAAAGGAAATGAAAAAGAATATTATTTTTGGTTTATCTATTTTATCAACTCTCACTCTCAGCGCTCCAGCTATGGCGGGCGCTAATGATCTGCTCACCCTGGGGCTGGGCGCATCATATACATTCACCAATACACAAGGTCTCTCGGAAGGGTCTGGAATGCAGTCCTCGGCGCCTTCTGTCAATGTTCGCCTGAAAATGCTCCGTGTTTTCGGCGCGGAATTATCTTACGCTCCGTCGGCTGGAAGTAGCCGAGACGGAGACTTGGTTGGGGACAGCACTATTCAAGCCAGTGGCTTGCTTTTCTTGCTTCCTACCCAGTACGTAGGCGTTTACGGAAAGGCTGGCATTGGTTCTCAGAGTTTCGCTGAAATGGGTAATCCTGGGAGCGCATCTACCAGCTATCATGCTGGTGGCGGATTCGACGTACATCTTGGAGACAATTTAGCGATTGGTGCAGAGATGTTGGTTTTGATTCCCGGAGCTGCATCGATTGACGCCGCGCTGTCGAAGCACGGCCTTCGGTCAACCAATGAGAATCTTGGGTCTGGAATTCAGTCGACTGACCGGTCACCCGTCGAGCTTCAAATGTCTGACTTGATTACGACCGACAACTACCAAGCATCATTGAGCCTTCGATACTACTTCTAAAACGCGGGGTCGGCGGACTCCAAGTCGCAACCACTCTTCCGTCAGCCATCACCGGACTGCAAGCTCTCTCCCAGGGACAGCAGTTCGGTGGTGGCTTTTTTGCATTCGAATCGGTTTCGATTCGCTGACATGTTAGAATGGCCAACGTGAAGACCATCGGTATCACGGGAATCTGCGGTTTTATGGGGCGTCACCTTGCTGAGGCGTGTCTCAAACAAGGATACAAAGTTTTGGGCGTCGATATAAACGGTGCGGAATTGGCGAAACTTGCTGAAGCTGGTGTTCATGTCATCGAAGCAAGCGTTCTTGATGAGTCCGCAATTACCAGATTTTGTCAGGGTGTCGACGTTGTTATTCACACAGCCGCAGTCATGAAGGAAGACGGTGCTTGGTCAGATTTTCGAGCAATTAATGTCCAGGGAACCGAGACAGTCGCGCGTCTTGCATCCGAAAACGGCGTGCGGGGATTTATTCATGTCTCATCAGTGATGGTCTATGGCTATAATTATCCGCAGCACGTTGATGAGGATGGCCCCCTAAATGGTGAAAATAATCCTTACTGCCAAACAAAAATTGAAAGTGAGGGAGCGGCGCTAAAGTATCATCAGAAAAATCGAATGAGTGTTACTGTTGTTCGCCCCGGGGATGTATATGGGCGCGGTAGCGTTCCATGGGTTTTGCGGCCTTTAGAGATGCTGGAACAACGGATGCTGATTTTGCCCGGTCGAGGCGATGGTTTGATGAATCCGATTCATATAGATGATCTCGTTAGAGTTTATCTGCGTATCATTGAACAAGAACATTTCGGCGATATCTTTAATGTCACCGATGGTGAGCCTGTCTCTTTCTACGACTACTTTTCACGCCTCGCGAAAATCGGAGGTAAAAAAGCGCCGCGTAGGCTGCCTTATCCTCTTCTTGTGGTCGCTTTTCTTTTTGTTCCTAAATCGATAGCGACTAGGAGTGTCATTGATTTTGTACGCCGCCCGTATGCGTATTCGAATGAGCGAGTCCGGGCTAAATTGGGCTTCAAACCGCGTGTCCGTTTACAAGATGGATTGGCAGATATTGAACTTTGGTTGAATGGTGATCCTAGCGGTCAATCCAAAGGGTGACGGGTCCATCATTAATCAATGAAACTTGCATGTCTGCTCCAAACTTTCCGGTCTCAACTGCTTTGTCAAGACGCTCGGACATTTTCTTACAAAAGAGGTCATACATCGGTTCTGCCTTCGAGGGATGAGCAGCTGCGACATAACTCGGTCGATTGCCTTTGTGGCAATTTCCGTAAAGGGTAAATTGGCTTACGACAAGAACTTCGCCATTTCGCTCGAGAACTGATTTATTCATTTTCCCCTCGTCGTCAGAGAAGACACGAAGCTGGGCGCATTTATTGACCATCCAGTCTAGGGTAGAGTCGTTATCCTCATCGTGAACGCCCAGAAAGATGAGAAGGCCAGGGCCAATCTCGCCCGTGGTCATGTCACCTACGTCTACTTTTGCATGCTTTACGCGTTGAATGAGAGCTCTCATAAATAAACTGAGGGGTTTGTCGCATGAGTGTTGCGATATGACAATGCAGAAGGGGGCCTTCCCTGCCGAGGAAGACAGAGTCGTCGCATGAGGGTTACCAAATGTATCGAATAGATCTATGCAGATACTATGGAAATTCATCAGCTTGATGCGACTGACCTTCTCGATAAGCTCAATCGAAGAGAACTGACGTCCGTTCAAATCGTGACTGCTTTATACGACCGTGCCGATAAAGTGGACGGAAAGCTCAATTCTCTGACCATTCGATATAGTCAACGGGCCCTCGATGACGCTCGACGGGCCGATGAGGAACGTGCACAAGGAAAATCACTTGGCCCTTTGCACGGCCTGCCGATCACCATAAAAGAGTCAGTCAGTACCGCCGGTGATGAAATCTCCTTGGGGGTAGAAGCCAGAAAAGGCAGGTACGCTGAAGAAGATGCGGTGGTCGTTCGATTACTCAAAGAGGCCGGAGCGATACCTATTGCGAAAACAAATATATCTCAACTCATGCTGTTTCACGAAAGTGACAATCCCGTGTTTGGTGCTACAAAAAATCCCTGGAGTTTGGCTCACGTGCCCGGCGGGTCGAGTGGCGGAGAGGCTGCGGCGATCGCGGCTGGAATAACTCCGTGGGGGATTGGAACAGATATTGGTGGTTCGATTCGAGTTCCCGCGGCCTTTACAGGAACAGCTGGCCTAAAGCCGACAGTAGACCGATGGTCAAATCTAGGGTGTGTAGCCGCTTTGAGTGGACAGGAAGTCGTACGTGGGCAAATTGGACCCATGGCGCGAACCGCACGAGATGTGTCGCTGTTGTTTCGAGCCATTAATAGCAAAGCACACGCAAAATATGACCCAGTTGTTCCTCCACATGATGTGGGGAACCCGTTTGAAGTTGATATCCGAAGATTAAAAATCGGATACTTTTCTGACGACGGATTTATCCGGGCCTCTAGTGCTCTGACTCGCGTAGTAGAAAATTCTGCAGCAATGATGGAGGAACTCGGTGCGAAGCTCGTCAAGATATCGCCTCAGCATCAGTCAGAGATTATGGATACCTATTTTGGGGCGCTCAGTAGTGATGGTGGTGTGTCGGTAAGAAACCACCTCGCGGGTGGCACTGTCTCGGACCAGCTCAAACCATTAAGCAGAATCGCGGGGATGCCTAGCTCGGGGCGGAAGGTCCTCTCCAAAGTGGCACGGTTTTCTCGGCAGCCTCGAGTTGCGCGCTTACTCGAGGTAGTGGGTGAAAAAGCTGTTTTCGATTATTGGCAACTTACGGCTCGAAGAGCTGAAATTAAAGCCCGGGTTCATCGCGAATGGAGAGAGCACGGAATAGATGCGGTGATTTGTCCGGCGTATGCGACGCCAGCGATTCGTCATGGACAGTCAGATGATTTTAGCATGGCTGGGAGTTACTCTATGAGATATAACTTCCTTAATTTCCCCGGTGGCGTTGTCCCAATATCGCGGGTTGAAAAGACGGATGCAATTCGCGCTGATATACTCCAGCGACTAGAGAAGAAAGCCGCGAACGTCGAGGAGCACAGCCTAGGTCTCCCTCTTGGAGTGCAGGTGGTTGGACGCCCGTTCGAAGAAGATGTTGTACTGGCGATAATGATAGCGCTTGAAGCGAAAGCGAAAAAGGAAATAGGTTTTCCCAAGACTCCGGTGGAGTCAATCGAGTTATAGATTTTCGGGTGAGAAGAAGGATTGGAAATGAGCAAGGTTGAAGGTCGAGAAAAAAGCAAAGCAAACAAAGACATTATTTGGTCAACAGTGGAAAAGGTTTCATCGTTCTGCGAGCGACAATTAAAGTTTGCACACGACAAAAGAGAACAACTTCATGCGAATGCCTATCAGGATCCCCATGAGGCACTTCTTGATCTCAATGCTTTGCTTTTGGCTCTCGATGAGGCTCGGGGATACAGTGGTTTATTGTCTCAAGTGCACCCCGATGAGGCGCTGAGAGCTGCCGCCGAGGAATCAGAAAGAAAGCTGCAAGAATTTTCGACCGAAATCAATCTCGATCGGAAGCTCTTCGAGACGGTATCAAAGGTCAATGTAGAAAACCAAGAACAGGAGACGAAACGTTTTGTTGAAAAAATTCTTTTAGGATTTCGTCGAGCTGGTGTTGATAAAGATGAATTGGTTAGAAAACGTCTCAAAGAGATCCGAGCTCGTTTGGTACAGCTGGGACAAGACTTTTCACGGACAATTCGGGAAGACGTTCGTAGTGTTGAATTGGATTCCGTCGAAAAACTCGCGGGTATGCCAGCCGATTGGATTAGGGCACATCAGCCAGATGAGAACGGCCGAATTAAAATTACGACAAACTATCCTGATTATTTACCGGTTCAGAATTATGCGGAAGACGAAATACTAAGGAAAGAACTTACTCGACAATTCTTGAGCCGCGGGTTCCCCGAAAATGTCCCAACGCTGAGAGATATTCTGACCCTACGAAAAGAATATGCGGAATTGCTCGGCTTTGAAAACTGGGCTGATTATAATGCGACGGACAAGATGGTGAAAAATGGCGCTACAATTGCCACATTCATCGAGGATATTGCCAAGATTGCTGAGCCGAAGAGTGCTGATGATGTTGCGCAGATTTTAGAGCGCAAAAAAGCAGATGTTCCCGACGCCGAGCACGTCGAACTTTGGGATCGCTTTTTTTATGTCGGTAAAGTGAAGCAAGAGCAGTACGGCTTTGATGCGCAATCCGTAAGACCATACTTTGAATATGGTCGAGTAACGAAAGGAATAATGGAACTCTACGGTGAACTCTTCGGGATACGCTTCACTAAAAATAAGACGACACCGGTTTGGCACGATTCTGTTCATGCCTATGACGTTCATGACGATAGCGGCGAAAGAATTGCTCAGTTTTTTCTAGACATGCATCCTCGCGAGGGAAAGTTCAAACACGCTGCGATGTTTCCTCTCGTTACGGGCGTTTCCGGTGGAAAAATTCCTGCTGCATCTCTTGTCTGCAATTTTCCAGAACCGAAAGATGGAGAACCGGCCTTATTGGAGCATGGGCAAGTTGTGACGTATTTTCATGAGTTTGGTCACCTCATTCACCAGTTGCTGGCGACGGATTCAAAATGGGCGAACCTTGCTGGTATCTCTGTGGAGTGGGATTTTGTCGAGGTCCCATCGCAGCTTCTCGAAGAATGGGCTTGGGATCCTGCCGTCTTAGAACGATTCGCCCACCATTATGAGACCAACGAAGCAATTCCAGCTGACTTGGTTGAACGAATGAAAAAATCATCGGAGTTTGGCAAGGGCGCCCATCTGATGCGTCAGGTGTTTTTGACGGCGCTCAGTTATGGATATCACGTAGAGGATCCAACGGATCTTGATTTGTTAGGATATCAAAAGGAACTCGAATCGAAATTTATGCCGTATCCCCACGTTGAAGGCACGCATACCTATGCGAGCTTTGGTCATCTCAATGGGTACAGTTCGATGTACTACACGTATCAGTGGTCGCTTGTTATCGCGAAGGATATCTTCACTCGTTTTCAGGAGGCTGGGATTCTTGATCGTCAGGTGGCGAGAGAATATTGGCAGGCTATATTGAGGCCGGGTGGCTCGAAACAGGCAACAGATTTGATTCAGGACTTTCTCGGCAGACCTTTCAACTTAGATGCTTATCAACAGTGGCTTGAAAGACGCTAGAATTAGCCCTATGTAAGTAAAGGTCGGTCTATAATAGGCGTTGGATGTAAATATTTTGGACATTGGACTAATGTTCTCGAAGTGTTATGCCGATTCCCTGGCCGAATCTACTGACTTATGATAAAGCCCGAAGCGGATATTATTCCAATGAGTGATCAACAAGGTAACGGTAAACAACCACCTGCGGACGACCGCACACTGCTCGATCCCCTAGGGGCCGACGAGCTAAAAGCTCTACGTGAGGCTCGTGAGAAATTACGAGGAAACGCGGACAGTAATACGCCGAAGAGCGCAGCAGTGCTTAGCAGACAAATCGGTCCTGACGTGGCGAACACTGAAGATGATATTGGTGACGCACCCACCCGCGCTGCTATGAAAATTCCCTCATTTGATGGAGCAGGGGGGCCACCCGGATTCATGGCGGCACCCAAACCGATGAATGCTTCGAACGCGCGAGTAACCACGAGGACAGATGAAAACGCAGCGACAGTGTTGTCTGGCCAGGCGCCCTCCGAAGAAGATAGAAGAAAAGCCCAAGCGGAATTGGAAGCATTGCAAAAGAATCGTCCGAGCACTTCCGCGGGTGGGTTTGGTGACAACACTCTGATGTGGATGTCTCCCGTGAAGCCCAAAGCTCAAGAGATTATTCCCGAGCGCGGTGCCGCTGCTGCAGCCGGTATGATTCCTACTGAGGTACCGAAAGATACAGCGAGTAGGCGAGCGGCGACCTATTTGGTAGGTGTCGTTGCCGTGCTTGCACTTTGTGCGATCGGGTACGTGTTCTTTGGAGCGAAGGCTCAGAAAAGCCCCGTTGAATTCGTGACCAACCCAGGTGGCGCAATTGTCTCCATTAACGGTAAGGCGATGACTGTTCCAACTCCGATGCGGGCAGAGATGCTTGTTGGAACGAGTGAAATTGAAATCAAACTTGCGGGATATAAAACGGAGAAATTCAGCCTCGAAGTGACTGCGGATGCTGACGTCGTAAGAAAGACCTTTGAACTCGCCCCGCTGAGTAAACCAGGGTTAAAAACCGTTTCAGTGGAAGTGAGCCCTGTATCGGCAAACGTTACCCTCGACCAAATGGAATATCCTTCTAGAAAGGTGGTTCGAATTGCGAACATCGACCCCAATAAGCCGCATAAGCTGACCATTGTCGCTGGTGGCTACGAAACTGTCACCACGGAAATCCCGGCTGGACAACTCCAAGAACTCTATAAGTTCGAACTGAAGAAAGCGGCTGCTCCGCAGTAGCCCACATTTTATTACAACCGGCATTGAGAAGTTGACCAGCGTCGTGGATACAGAAGTTATCTCGATACAGGTAGGCACTCACGATCTCATTATCGAGCAATACGCGAATGTGCAGACACAAGTTCAAGCCGCAATTCTGTGCGAGAACATAGATGTTCCATTTTGGGCTGTTGTGTGGCCCAGTTCCATCGTGTCTGCTGCGGCGATGACTTTGATCCCAAATCTGGTTGGGGCGCGAGTTCTTGAGCTTGGGGGTGGTGTGGGTACTCTTGCTCTTGCAGCCGCGCTTTGCGGAGCAAAACAGGCGGTGAGTACGGATATCGCTCCTGAGGCGGCCGATTTTGTACGAAGTAATGCGGAGAGAAATAACCTCGATAATGTCTTTGCTTTGACGATGGATTGGAATCAGATCCCGAATGACCTCGGACGCTTTGACGTTGTTGTGGCCGCTGATGTCCTTTATGCTGATGGAATGCTTCGAGGTCTTTTGCGCTGCCTATCGAAAGTCCTAACTCAAGATGGGGTTGCTTACATTGCAGATCCAAATCGCGCTATGAGAGGCGGTTTCAGGGGCGCGGCGAAATTGCATGGAATGGTTGTGGAGGAGAGTGGAGTTCCTGTCGAAGTCATACAAAGGGCGGGGCTTTCTTCTTTTCGAGGTGTAACGCTTTACACTGTGCGCCGCAAACCGTCGATTCTTGATATGTAGACAACGTTACCAGCGTCCCCAGTTTAAGTGCCCACCAATTCCGAAGGTAGCGCTTTGGACACTTGAGTCAGCTATGAATTCTTTCTCAAGCCGAAGGTAACTGTGAAACCATCGTCCCAGCGATATAAAAAAATCAAAACCACCGATGACGTCCCGTTCTGACGTAAGGATAAAGTCGAGTCCGTAGTTAAAGCGAAGCCATCGAGAAACTTGGTGTCCGAACATAGATCCAAGCCCGCTACCAAACCGAATTTCTTCGAAAAGACTCTCTTGTTGCCCATACCACCGGGTGAGGCCATAAAGCTCCCAAGCTTGATACGAGAGTCCGGCGCGTAGCGTAGCCCGTTGACCCTGAATGTCATTGCTACCGCGTTCTATCCTTGCATCAAGACCGAGTAATCCGCCTAAGGAATTTGAATCCGGTCCAAAGAGATACTGGCTTATTCGTATTCGGGCTCCTGGCATCAATTCTTTTTGTGCACTCTGGTCCTGATAAGTAAGGACTGTGGTGAGTTCTGCTGTCCCAGGAAATCGTGAGTCTGCTTCGAATAAGGTACTCTCTGTTTCCTGTCTGCCGGATTGAGCTGCGTAAATCAAATGAGGAATGAGCCAGCCGGAAAGGGTACCCGCAATCGCACCAGCCAAGACATCGGTCGCGTAGTGATTATCACTCAATATTCGAAATAGACCGGTGGTTGTCGCCAAACCTAAAGCCACCGGACAGCCCAGTTTTTCATAAAGGGTTTGAACTCGGCCTTCATCGGGCGAGGCACACATCAGTCCAGCTCCAGTGAATGCGGCAGTCGTATGGCCACTGATGAAGCTCATCCTAAGAGGCGCGCTTGCACATCTTACCTCGTCGATTCCTGGGGTACAGTCTCTTGTCTTGGGCCTGACGCGTCCCACAAATGTTTTGGTCGAGAAGATTATGGCCGTTGATAGTGCGAAACTATGAAGGCCGATGAGAGCTCTTGACCAGGCCTGTGTAGCTGTAATCTCTTTCGTTAGATATAGATAACCAGCTTGTACGAAGGGTTGGGTGACGAGAGTAGCTTGCAAAATATCACTGATTTCACTCACCGTCTCTCGAGCCTGTTCATCATTGAGGCGAAGTAGGTTGCGGACGGAATCGTCGAAAAGTAACCCTTTCTTGAATCCATACCTGGGTTCGGGGTTCAATAAGCGTACGGCACCGGTCCAAGCTGCAAACCCCAAAGTTGTTCCGTACAAAGCCACTGAGGTTACGGCCACACTTGATGATTCGGTCAGTTCTTCTGCATACGACTGAGTTGCTGATACGATGACACTTAGCGACAAGACGATTGTAGATGTCATCATTCGCGCCACCTCTTCGATGTACAGCGGACTATCTGCTGATTCCAGACACCGACCAGGAAAAAAGATTTTTTAGGGTAATTTCTAGTGTTGAGTGCGCAGTTGTTTGGCAATTCATGGTTGTTCTTGCCGCACTCTGACCGTGTAGGCATAGTTCGAGCTATGAAACTGACTGGAAAGGTTCTTTGGTTGACCGACGACCCGTCACAAATTGAAAAGCAGCTCCAGGGTGATCAATTACCAATTACGTCCAACGCGATTCCTGAGCTTCATTACGGTGTGAATACTGATGCCATGATTAGTGGCGCGGCGTGTACACTAGGATACACGCCAAAGATTCTCGGTCCTTACTTCCTCGAGAATTTTAAGGAAACAATCAAGAAAAGCAGCGTGCGCGACGGAGGGTTTCAGGTGATCGTCGGTGGTGATGCCTACGGGTCAGGTTCGAGTCGCGAAGTTGCTGTCGTTGCTCACATCGGTGGCGGAATAGAGCTGGTTGTGGCGAAGAGTTTTCAGCGTATCTTTCAAGAAAATATGGTGTATAGCGGCCTGCCGTTCACGAGTGACTTTGAAGTGCTTGAACGTTTGCGTGCCGGCGGAGAGATTGAGATTTCTGAACTTTATGACATCCTTCCGCCTTTCTTTCGCGCGGTCGCGACGACCGGAGGCTTACTCGCCTACGGTACAGCATTGCTCAATGGGGACGTTTCCCCTGTCTACGAAATTTCTGCACCTAAGCACCCCATGAACTGCGTTGAAAAGATAATTGCTCAAAATGTTTGGTGCGGTAATGACAAGCCACGGGGACTGAATTCCGTCAGACCGGGCGAACAAGTGCTCTGCGATACTGGCTTTCGAGGTGTACACGAGTACACCGGTGGTATGGTGATTGATTTGTATCAGCAAGAGTGGGGCGACCAGCCGGTTCATAATCCCGATTTAGTTGCTGCCTTTGAGGACCACTTTGTATTGATTGACTCGGAGACAGTGCCGCTCACTGTCAAGAATCAACGGCTGAAGCCGGCGCGTAAACTCCGAGATGAAATGGTTGAAGCGTGTAAAAAGAATAATATTCGGCTTCATGGGCCAGGGCGTGAGCATCAAGCTGGTGTCTGCCACAGGATTGTTGTGGAGGAGTATGCTCTTCCTGGTATGATTATTGTTTTGACCGACAGTCACACGCCGACCTCAGGTGTGATGAACTCATTTGCATTTGGAGTGGGTTCAACAGCGATGTCGTTCGCTTTAAGAACAGGGCTCATTCCCGTAACAGTACCTAAAACTGTCCGTGTCGAAGTGACAGGGGATTCTGCAGGTGTGATTTCTCCCAAAGATCTCATCTTACATTTGATAGGCGACCCTTACTTTCGTGAAGAACACTGGAGAGAGTCTCCCACAGATACTTGTATTATTGAATTTGGTGGTGAAGCGTTAGATCAATGGAATGTTGATGAGCTGAGCGTCTTGACCAATATGACCGTCGAAGGTGGTCTGATGACAGGAATAGTTGAACCCTGCAAACCTGTTCGAGAATTCCTGCAAGACCGTCGGGGTATGAGTGCGGAAGATATTAATAATTTGTTCGTGTCGGCTGATCAGAACGCTGATTATGCAAAAGTCATCGAGATTGACTTAGTCGATGTGCCGATAACGGTTGCCACCCCAGGAGACTCTCGAAATCGAGCGCCTCTGAGTGAGCATAACGAAGTACCCATCCACAATGTCGTTATTGCTTCTTGCACTGGCGGCTCGTTGGCTGACCTCCGCGCTGCTGCAGACGTACTGGAAGGTCGTGGTCTCAACGAAAACGTCCGCGTGACGGTCACTCCGTCGAGCGCAACAGTCGCAGAGGCTGCGGAAAAAGAGGGCTTGCTCGATACGTTCAGAAATATAGGTGCCGTCATCACGGAACCGGGCTGTGGGTCGTGTATTGGTAATGGACCAGGTGTCCCATTTGAAGGTGAGGTGACTGCGAGTACAACAAATCGGAACTTTGACCGCAGAATGGGGGCACCAGGCCCCGTTTATTTAGTTTCGCCAGCAGTAGCGGCGGCTTCAGCAGTGACCGGAAAGCTAACTGACCCAAGAACGCTCGATAAGTGAGTTCATCGTTCTTGGCAGAGACCATCTTGGCATCCAATATCTTCGGGCAATACACAGGAATAATTGCAAGACAATGATGTATCTTGATGTAGTTCGTTGCGGAGCTCTATTGCCTTGGCTTCAAGCTTGGCCTTTTCTGCGGAATTTGTAAGGGCGAAACAGCCTAACGGGCATCCGGGCGTTACGTATGTACACTCCGAGTCGACCTCACAATAGTTGGCGGTTTTCACAAGTTCTTTCCACTCGGTACGAATTTCTTCGTTTGACCGTCCACAGCCACTAATGAGTCCGATGAGTGTGATGAACAGCCACATTCGCAGTTTCATGGAAAAAGTATACCTTAACTAAGGGCAAACGAAAGTTTCTCTGAAGTAACGTTCTGCATCTGTATTGTTCATACATTTAGGCCGGCGATTCCGGTCAAATATACAACCAAGTGATTCTTCACATTCTACCGTGTCTAAGCATATTTCACCGCGCTTTATAGGAGGTTGGCAGGTTTCACGGCATGCACCGACTTCACAGGTCGGTGCTGAGGTGCTCGATGTGTTTGCTTGCTGCGTGATGAATACGCACGGTTCTTGGGCGGACGCTTTTGAGACACATACACCCCGACAATCTAGACCAAAGTCACAACGTTTGTCGGTCTGGTTGCACTCCGCAGATTCTAAGACCACTTCTGGCGACGAACAGGTCCCATTGATACAAATCGCATCGCCTACGCAATCAACTAAGCCGGTGGATGCACCGCATGCTTCACCCAGTCTTGGAAAGGGCACGCATACAGTTTGAGTATCGCCATTCGTTGTTTTTCCGCGTAGGCAGGTGGATCCATCGTCGCAAGCACTCGGGCGAGTACTGCAGTCGAGGTACGGAGCGATAGTGGGTGCGCATCCGCAGTCGTTGTCTTGGCACTCGCATCGTTCTCCGACTGGACATTGCTCTGGGCACTCGGTGGGAAAGTCGGCGGGTGCATTTTCGCACATACCGCATGAACGGCCCGTGTTTTCCGTACAATAGCCGCTGCGGCAAAATGCGTGACGGCTACAGGGTTGACCATTTTGCTGACGTGGCTCGATGGCTGAGAACGGAGTTGGGCTTATTTTTTGCGTATCGCAGTGTTGCTGGCTGTGGTTTTCAAGGGCGCGACCCATGCGATTGGGACTGTAATCAACGAGTCCCTGTCGAACTAGGACTGTAACAGCATTCTCAACAAAATCACCGTGGCAGCGACGTGTCGTGAGCGTTTGGCAATTGGCGCGGGTTCCGAATCGCGATTTGAGGGAGTTCGGGGCACACTGTTGGAGACGTCCACAGTCGACTTTCGCCAGCGTCTCGCAGTATTGGTCTAGAGGAATCCCTGACAGGGAAACAACAGCGGGCCAACCTGAGAAGGGAGACGCCTGCGAAGGAGCTGCGCTGGAAGAAGATGACTGATCTGAGCAGGCCGAAAGCAGGAATAAGGTACTCAGCAAAAAAGGATATTGATAAGTCACGACCATAGGATACTCGGATATTGATGACTTTGGGGTGGCAAAGCGTGCCTTATTTGAATTAGCTTCAATATCGTGAAGAAAATGATTGTTCTTGCGCTCTTAGTGCTCGGTGCTTCTTGCGCTACGGGTGAGGCGGCTAAAAAAAAGCTCGAAAAAGGGACGTTGAATAGCCCTCAAAAACCGATATTTGGGGAGAAAAATCCGAGAGCCGTGGAGGAACCAGTCCTCTCGCCGCATCCGGAGGCGTTGACCACAACTGCGATCGTTGGTGCGACGATCATGATTGGAAATGGAAAACGCATTCAGAATGGAAGCTTGGTATTCCAGGGCCGGAAAATTCTCGCAGTGGGAAAGAAATCCGATATAAAGGTACCCGCGAAAGCCAAAGTAATTGATGGGAAGGGCTTATTTGTCACGCCTGGTTTGATCGATACCCATTCTCATCTTGGCGTCTATGCGACTCCACATGTTAAAGCCACCGCAGATGGCAACGAGATGACTGACCCAACCACGCCTTATGTTTTTAGTGAGCATGCTTTTTGGCCCCAAGACCCAGGTCTTCGGACAGCTGTTATGGGGGGAACGACGACCATCCTTGTTCTTCCGGGGAGTGGGAATGTTATCGGTGGAAGGGCTGTCGTGCTGCAATTGGATCCGCGACGTGAAACTCGAGCGATGCGCCTTCACCAAGCGCCGTTTGGATTGAAGATGGCCTGTGGCGAGAACCCGAAACGTGTCTACGGGAGTAAAGGGCGTCAACCGATGTCCAGAATGGGGAGTATCTCGATTCTGAGGAGAAAGTTCATCAAGGCTCAGGCATACCGACATGCACAGCGAGTTCACGAACACGAGCGAGCCGAATGGCTCAAGAAGTACGAAAAGGCCCAGGACGAAAGTAGTGATGGTAAGAAGCTTGGGAAAGAACCCTTCGGCCCAACTCGCGATGTTGGTCTTGAAACTCTTGCCGATGTTCTTGATGGAAAGATCACGGTTCATATTCATTGCTATCGTGCTGACGAAATGTTGCAGATGATCGCTTTGTCCAAAGAGCTTGGATTCAAGATTAGTTCATTTCACCACGCAACAAGCGCTTATAAAATTGCGGATGTGCTCGCAAAAGAAGGTATCGCAGCATCGATGTGGGCAGATTGGTGGGGGTTCAAGTTGGAAGCTTGGGACGCCGTAGAGGAAAATGTGGCTATGGTAAGTGCTGCCGGCGGCCGAGCCATCGTTCACTCCGATAGTGAAATTGGAATTCAACGTCTTAACCAAGAAGCGAGTAAAGCTTTACATTCTGGACGACGTGCAGGACTTGGTGTTGATGAAGACCAAGCGCTTCAGTGGATTACTCTGAATCCTGCTCTGGCGCTGGGTATTGATAAGCTTACGGGCTCACTTGTGCCGGGTAAGCTCGCGGACGTCGTGATATGGGACAAGAATCCGTTTTCTATCTACGCAAAGGCGCAATCGGTATTTATTCAAGGCAGAAAGGTCTTTTCCCGGCAAGATCCGCCTCAGGCTTGGAGCGACTTCTTGGTAGGCACTGCAGTTGAAGAGGTAAATCCATGAGAAAATCAATATTTACGCTTGTTTTATTCGGGCTTTATTTACCAGCTACATCTCAGGCTTGGGCAGATAACGGTGTTGTTGCTTTCACAAACGCTCAGATCTATCCGGTTTCAAGCGCACCGATTAAGAATGGAACGTTACTTCTGAAAAACGGGAAGATTTCTGCTTTTGGAAAGAATGTAGTTATCCCGAAAGGGGCGAAACTTGTCGACTGTACTGGAAAATGGATTACGCCAGGCTTCATCGATAGTGCGACACAGTTAGGACTCAGAGAGGTCTCTCAAGTAGCAGGAACGGTTGATTCCTCACCTTCGCGTAAAGATCCTATTCGGGCCTCGGTTCGAGCGGCCGATGGCGTGAATCCGCGTTCGGCTGCCATAGGAGTAGCCCGCCGGCACGGAGTAACCAGTGTATTATCGGTCCTTAGTGGTGGGCTGATTTCGGGTCAGGGCGTTTGGCTGAATTTATTCGACGGAAGAAACAAGTCCTGGATGAACACCATATCAGACGACACGGGACTTTGGATGCGTTTTGGTGAAAGTGGGGCAAGAGCGGTTGGAGGCTCCAGAGCTTCAGCCATTCAGCACCTCCGGGAAACGTTCGATGACGCACGGCTATACAGTCAAAACCGAAAGAACTTCGAAAAAAACACCCTGCGCCACTTGGTGACAAGTCGGTTAGACTTAGAGGCCATACTTAAAGTGACTTCAGGGAAGGAACCCCTCGTTGTCTCTGTTCATCGGGCCTCGGATATTCTAGCAATGCTAAATTTTGCCCGCGACCAACGCCTGAGGCTCGTCATTGTGGGGGGCGCCGAGGCTTGGCTAGTAAAAAGTCAGCTTGCGAAAGCGAAAGTTCCTGTGATCTTGAACCCCCTTGAGAATCTTCCCATTTCTTTCGAGAGCCGGAACATGAGGGGTGATAACGCGGCCATCCTTTCAGAAGCGGGTGTACGTGTGCTTATTAGCTCTCAATCGACCCATAATGTTTCATCTCTGCGCTTTCTCGTTGGCAACGCTATTCGAGCGGGTCTCAAGTGGAGTGAAGGCCTACGTTCCGTTACTTTGAATCCAGCAGACACTTTTCAGCGAAATGGCTCTTACGGTCGCCTCGAGCGTGGGAAAAAAGCAAGCTTTGTCGTTTGGACTGGGGATCCTTTTGAACCAGTGAATTGGGCAGAAACTGTTGTTATTCGTGGGGTTATTCAGGAAACCCAGAACAGACAGACTCGGCTTCGAGATAAATATAAGAAGCGGCTAGGTCTTTAGCTGTAAAGCTCGAATTGGGGTCGACGCCGTGCCCATCTACAGGTTAGCCTGGCGAAGAATATGAGTTTCTATTCAAAGCGCACTGAGGAGCCGTTTCATCGGTTTGGCTCGAAAGTTACTCTAGGTGAAATTCTCCCTCGTCTTGCATTGCTTGAAGACCTTGTCGGGGGACTGCGGGTCCTGGAGGTCGGAGTCCGAGATAGACGCTCATTGTTGCAGCTAAAACAGTTTGGTGCGGAACAAGTCGTCGGCATCTCCCCGCGTTCTTTGGAAGGCCATGATGACTTTACCGAAGAACAGGGGATTGAACTCATTGCGATGGAGAAAGGGAGTCTTGAGTTCGCAAGCGCGTCTTTTGACTGCATTATTGTCAATGACTGTGATGGAGAGTCCGAGGCGGACGACGCTTTTTTGGGCGAGTTGCGCCGAGTTCTTGCTCCTGACGGTGTTTGCATCTTAGCTTTTGACGTTTCTTCGCAAAATACGAATTACGCTGGACGTCCTAGCATTACGCGGGTGAACGAATGTTTCGATGAGGTGCAGTGGATACAACAACGACCTTTTTGGGGCGTAAGTCTGCAAAGCCAGGACGATAGTCACCAGGATATGCCCGTTCAACTTGACCTTTCTTACGCGAAGACTACTGGCGCAATAGATTTCATGATCGCGCTTTGCGGCCCTGTCGCTCCTGTCGCGGACTCCAAAATGATCTTTGAGTTTCCACCAGAACTCTTACGCCAACAAACGACGGCGAATGCTCCGGCAGAGGTGCAAGAGCTTCAGGACGCTCTTGCAAAAGCTCAGCAAGCTTTGAGTATAAAAAGCGAGTCGATTCGGAGTCTTTCAAAACGGATAGAGCCTATACGGGATGCGATACGCACTCAAATGGGAACTGGTTTGCCTACAGAGATTGTACGGAATGAATCCCGCCTTCAACGCATTCATGAGTTAGAGCGGCAATTGTCGAAAGTGACCGCTCACAATCACATGCTGCAACTCGCATCTGAGGAGACTCCTTCACAAAACGAGCCCACGCATGCCTCTTTAGCACGAGAGCGTATCTTGTCGGAGCAATTAGAAACGGCTCTCAACCAAAATGTGACACTGCAGCAAAATCTTAGCAAATTGAAACGAGAGTTGGAGTTACGTGCCTCACCTTCTATCCTCAATTCTGAGGAATTGCTGCAACTCGAGATTGCTTTAGTCGCGAAACAAAATGAATGTGACGATCTTCAGAGGCGACTTGAAGTGTCCGAACGCCGTTTGCGTGTGCGTGTATCAGCGACCGATAATCCTGTAGCTTCCAATGATTTCTTAAATGAGGAATCTGACATTTCTCTTAGTCGTGTTGAGGAACTCGAAAAAGAAAGAAAAGAGCAGGGGCAGCGAATCCTAGAACTTGAACGATTTTATCGAGAATCTTCAGCAGAACTAGTCAAGTTGAAGGAAACGACAGATTTTTCTGAGGTGCAGCGTAGTCGCGAAGAAACCAAACTGAAGTCAAAAATCGCAGCCCTTGTAAGTGCGCTACAGGTTTCTGAATCGGAGGTCCATAGTTTACGAGGATTGCTCGACGAATCTTACGAACGCCAGAGTTTTATTCGAAGCGCTTCAGAACGAGACCTCGATGAGGTTGAAAAACGTTTTAATTTACAAAGGGAAGTCTCAGAAAAAAACCAGGCTGAATTAGATACCGCACGTCGTGAAGTCTTCGAATCCCGTGCCAATTTCGAGACAGCGCAAAGAAATTTACTCGCCAAAGTGGCGCAAATTGACGAAATGAGAACTCAGTTCGTCGGGCTGCAAGCCGACAAGTCTGCGCTTGAACTTGTGACCGGTGAATTATCTCAAGAACTTGAATCCACTCGTAAAAAATTCTATGCGCTAAAAGCTGATCACGAGGCTTTGATGGCGACATCGCGGGTCATGATAGATGAGCGAGATGTGGCCTTAGAACTAGCGAACAGCGTGGGCAGAACAGAGGACCGAGTTCATGAGCTAAACAAAGCGCTTGAAGGTAGTCAGGCTGCAATTAAACGACTCGAATGGGAGAATGATTCGTTAGAGTCGCGAATGCGCGAAAAAGAGTCTGCTTTAAGTGAAAAACAAACGGAACTCACAAATCTAGAAAATCAACTCTCTCTAAACTCTGAACGTTATCATTCCCTCCAAGAGAATGAGAGACTCGCACGTACTCATATCGTAGAACTCGAGGAGCGTGTCGCAAGCGGTCAGAAATATATTACGGAACTTCATGAAACGATCAGCGAACATAAAGATGAGATTGTTGAACTTCAAGAGTTAATGCATGACGTACGCAGAGAAGCTCTGGATACAAAACGTGATCAAGCAATGCACAGCGAGCGAGCAGAGCAACTTCAGCGTGAGATGTTTGAGGCCCAAGAAATTATTGAGTCGCTTCAAAGTCAAATCTTACAGATGGAGCAAGACAGACTTTCAGAGGCCGAACAACGCGCTGATTTAGAGACCCGTCTTGCCATTGCGAACTCGAAACCGACACTCGATATTCCTGAGGAAGCTGCCCGAGAGGAAAAGGAGAAACTGGTAAAAATTCTGGGTGAACGAGAGTCCGAAATCCAAGAGTTAGAGGTTCAAGTCGCAGCTCTTTTGGGGACGCAAGACGACAGCGAGGCGCGCGTTGAGAAACTCACAAAAGAAAAAGAAGCACTAGTGGAACAGGTTAATCAGTTGGCAGCCGTTTCGCTCGCATATTCGGAATCCACTGAGTATATAGAATTTCTGCAACGTGAAATTCGTCAAATCGGCGATGAAAATTTACGTTTGAATGCGAAAGCTGAAGGTCGCAGCTCGTATGCGCAACTTGATGATGTGATTCAAACCTCAATTGAGAATGACCAACTTCGCAGTAGGGTGGTGCTTCTTGACGAGTCAAAAGCAGTTCTGAAAAAAGAGCTCGAAAAGGCATCAGAGACACTTGCATTGTTCCAAAATGAAGCAGAGCGATTGAATGAGGAGGCCATTTTATCGGCGCAACAAAAAAATGAGTTTCTTGATAAAGTGGTTGTTTATGAGGAACAAGTAAAACGACTTGAAGCTCAAATCGAACAATACGAACTCCGATCTAAAGAGGTTGATTTACAATTCCGAGAAAATCAGGCCGTGGCGACGGATGCTCTTGAGCAGTTAGAGGCGGTAGAGCAGCGAATGCTTGAGGCTGCAGGAACTCTGGAGCGATATCAAAACGAAAAAACTGCGATGCTTCTGCGAATCCAGACACTCGAAAGTGAAGTTCAATCGCTCGGCGCGAATCAAAACGAAAGAGAGAAAACTCGAAGGCTGAAACTAGCTCCCTTGAGAGATGCGCAAGAGGACCGTGAGGAATTCACAGCCTTACGAGATCAGAACGAACGGTTGGTTGCCGAGAAAGAAGAAATGGCGAGCGAATTCGCCATGCGGGAGGCAGACGTCAGCGAGAAATTACGAGCTGCTTTGGACCAACAAAAATTATTCGAAAAACAGCTTTCGCAGGTGACGAGTGAGGCGAATGCTTACGAGAAAGAAGCTCAAGCAGAAATTGAAGAACTCGCAGAACACATACTTGAGGCACGACAACGAGAGGACATCCTCCGTTCCCGCATCGCAGAGCTCGAAACAATGAACACATCCGCGGACCAAGCTAAAGGAGATAATTCCGAAGACATCTTGCTCAGACTTCGAGATGAGCTTTCAGCTGCAAATGGTCAGACAGATGAAGTTCGTGCAGAGCTTGCGAACAAGATGAATGAAACTCGGCAGCTGCAGGTAACTTTGGAAAACCTTCGTGATGAATTTGCTGAGCACATGGGTGAGTATGCGAAAGTCACTGAAGAACTCGAAATAGTCAGAGCAAGTTCGAACTCGCCAGGCAAAGTTCGTGAAACTGAGCAGAACGTGGCTCGATTAGAGAGTCAATTACGAAGCGCGACTCAAGAGCAAGAGCGGTTAAGGCGAATAGCTCAACGGGCTGAAGAAGAGTTGGTTGAAGCAGAACTTCGGGTATCTCAAGTTGAAGGTTCTCTTAAGGAGAAGTCCCGTCAAGTTGAACTTTTGCGTAGCGAAGTCGCAGAAAAAGCCGAACGCTTGCGACGTTTGTCTAAGAGTTTAGATAATCGCTAGCCTGTTGGATTTTGTGGTTTTAGGTAAAGCTGGCAGATGGATGACTCGGTTCTTGTTGTTGGTGCGGGTGGTCTAGGCGCTCCTGGATTGTTACAGCTTGCACATGCGGGGATTCGTAAGTTTGGCATCATTGATCCTGATCGGCTTGAGCTCAGTAATTTGCATCGGCAGATTCTTTACACCGAAGCAGATATCGGAGCACCGAAGGCCGAATGCGCCAAAAATCACCTCCTTCGTCGCTTTCCTGGAATCGAAGTCCATGTATCCGTAGAAGCGTTCACAAAAAACCATGAATCAATGTTAGATGAATTTGATTTGGTTATTGAAGGCACCGACCAAATGGAGACGAAGATGCTCGTTTCCGACCTGTGTATTGATACCAATACGCCCTATGTTTTTGCGGGAGTAGTTGGAACAGAAGGTCAAGTCCTCGCAGTCCGACCGAATATCAGTGCTTGTTTACGTTGTTTGTTTGATGAAGCACCTCCGCCTGGTGCGACACCGAGATGTGAGGATCTTGGCGTCATTGGGCCCATAGCTGGCCTGGTTGCCGCTGAGCAGGTTCGCCGTGGACTTGCACTCTTAGACCACGATGAGACGGTTTTGAACAAGTTATGGACTTATGATGGGGTGAGGGCGAGAGAACGTGAAATTCGGTTGCCTAAAATGTCTGATTGTCGAGGATGTGGCTCTCGCATAGCTCTTCGAGGTTGGATCACAACAAAGAGGTCACAAACGGTTGATGATGAAATAAGTAGGGCGAAAGAACTGTCGGTCGAGAATGAAGTTTGCCCTCAGACCTATGTTCATACCAAGAGAGCTTTGGACGAATTGCTGCCCGGTGAAATGTTATGGGTGATGATTGGAAGTGATGAGTCGGCACGAAATGTTCCAGTGAGTGCAATGGCTGCTGGTTACCATCTGCTATCGAAGACATTTGATGGTCGTGTCCATAGACTCCTGTTTCAGAGGCCGAAGATAAATGAGGATGATAATGTCTAGATACTCGCGGCAAATTTCAGTGAAGTCAGTCGGGCCACGAGGTCACTCACGAGTTCGTAATGGCTCAGTCGAAATTTACGGACATGGCTTGGACTCCCAAATTTGCGCCCTTTATCTGGCTGGTGCGGGTGTTGGAACCATTTCTTGTCATTCGAAGGTCATCGATCAGGTTCGAGCGATAAACTCTGAGGTTGAAACTCTAGAAATCGCCGAAGATTCAACGGATTTTAGAGCGGTATGTCGAAAAGAAACTTTTCGTTCAAAAAAAACAAATGAACTCGGTCGAGGGAGTCAGGTCGCCCGCGACGTTATTGCGTGCTTTCTGAGAGAGCAATAAATGAATTTTTTTGGTCAAGAGTTTTCCGAGCAAGCGATTGCAGAGGCGGTGCTGATTGCCGAAAAAACGTACCCAAAAGAATGTTGTGGTTTACTTTTTCGAAGGGCTGATTCCGACGTTTCGACTCTGTTCGTTCCTCTCACGAATCACAGTCTAGACGCGACCCGTTTCGAGGTGAATGAGTTGGAGCATATCGCCTTACTGCGGAAACAAAAGGCGGCTGGTTTTGTCCCATCTGGCCTTCTCCATAGTCATCCAGATTCTGAGGCTCGGTTATCAATGCTCGACCGAAGAAAATTAGTCATTCAGGGGAATTACGTGCTTGGTTCTCTGCTCGCCTTTGTTTTGGAGGTAAGCGATGGAAAAGCGCAGAAATTGGCGGGATACTCGTTTTGCCATGAAGAGCAAAAGTTCTCTTGTGAATCCAAATGGGTATAAATCTTAATTTTTGTCAGTACAGGGGAATTAGCAATATTAGCAGTCTGTTTCGGATCAAGTGCAGTGATAGACGAGTGAATGCCTACAGGTAAGGTCAATACAGCCTGACGCGTTTATCGCTATGTATCGAAGACTACCTGGGAAAACAGTGAAATTGGGGCAGGTCGAGAAATAGAAGCCCTCGACTATTTCCCTTCTCCTTATTCTCTCGGTAAGTCCTGACAAAGTCTGCCTCAGGCGGTGATGATAAGGCACGGAAGCGTTGGCACTTGTCTCTGAGCGCAGTCTGCTAATTTGCGTTATACTCGCCAAGTGAGCTTTATCGAAGTGCACATTAGAGCGGGCTGTCGAATTCAACGATTCGAACTCTTTGGCGAAGAAGTCAAAATCGGGCGCGCTGAATCCTGCGAGTTGCAGGTCTTTGAGTCTTCGATTGAGCCTATTCACGCGAAGCTTCTCAAGCGACGCGAACGTATTATTTTGGCTCCCGCACCGGGTTCTATTAAGGGTGTTCGTTTGATTGACTCCCTCATTCGTTCTCCAGTTGTTCTTGAAAAAAACCGAATTTTTGAAATAGGTCGTGTCATCGTGCAAGCCGAAATTGTCGACGAGCGTAGTCCCTTAGGGGAAGTTTTTAATGGTTATACTGTTTTTCGGCCTATTCAGCGGGATTCGAGGTTGGTTCGCCGGTACCTGGCAGTTAATTCAAGTGGCGATTTAGCCGAGTTGTGTTTGCTTTCGAAGGGCATTCCGGAAGCGCAGAATAAACATTGGCTGCAGCGATACAATACCTCAGGTCTGATTGATGAAAAGTTCGACAAAGATATTGTACTGGGAGAATTCGACGAACGGGCATTTCTCCTTGAACCTCGTTCTTCTTCAGACATGTCAGACAATCAGACTTATGGTGTAAGGCTTTCGGAATTGGATCTTTTCATTGAAGAGGACCGACTTCATCTACCGGTAGAGACAGTGGTGGCTATTCTTGCTCAAATCGCTGAAGGCTTGGCTCGTTTACACAGCCGTTTTGGTCCTCACGGAAGAATTTGGCCACGCACTGTACATCTTCATGCGAATGGAGCTGTTCAAATATTAGTTCCGGGGCCGTCAATGGGCTCGCTGTCCAACGACTTTGAGCCTATCTATAGTTTCTCTGTAGGAAACCAAGAAAATATCCCACGTCATATCCAGTTCTTGAATGAACTCAATCCGAGTAGTGAATATCTTGCTCCAGAGCGTCGCTTGAATCACGAGGCGACGATTAAAGACGATATTTGGGCTCTAGGTGTATTGGCAAGACATCTGCTTGGCAGGAGACCTCGCAAAGATTGGCCTGAACGTTTGGATAATATTTTGGTGTCGGCGAGGTCGACTCAGCCTGATGCAAGGGCTTCGGACATAGCAGAAATCGGACAGAGACTCCGAGATGTCGCATACCAACTTGACTTAGATCCCTCAATTTCGCACATTTCTCGAGTTGTTCGCCTCTTTGCGTCTGATTTAAGTCGTCCACTCGCTGTTTCGGAGTGGACAAAAAGTGGAGGATTCGAGTCCAATGGAGAACATCGATGTTAGATTTGCACAATCACACGACGGCTTCGGATGGGGTGCTAGCCCCATCGGCGCTCATCGAGAGGGCGCACAGCCTTGGCATTACTGACATCGCAGTCACCGACCATGACACACTCGGTGGTCTCGACGAAGCTTGTAGTACTGGCGAAGCACTGGGCGTCAATGTGTATCAGGGGATAGAGATCTCAGCGACACGTGAAGATGGAGGGTCCCTTCATATTCTTGGGTATGGATTTAATCTTGATGCAGAACCTCTTTTGTCTGTCATTGATCTTCTCAGAAACGCACGAAAGCTAAGAAATGAAAAAATCTGCGTAAAACTTCAAGAGCATGGAATGGAAATTACTATCTCTGAACTAAAGCGAATTGCTCAGTCTATCATTGGTAGACCACATTTCGCTCGGCTGATGATCGAGAAAGGTTATGTCAACGACATCAACGAAGCATTCGAAAAGTGGCTCGGTGTCGGTTGTCCCGGATATGTTGACAAAGAAGTTCTTTCTCCGGCTCAGGCGATCGAAACGATTAGACAATCTGGTGGGATTGCTGTGCTTGCTCATCCCTTAGCCTACGCCAAAGATGCCAAAAAACTGGAGACTCTCCTCGAAAAACTTACCCGCTTTGGTCTTGGCGGTGTCGAAGTATATTACGGCGCTTATTCGCAAGCGGAACGCGCTATGATTGGTTGCTTCGCAGACCGATTCGACCTCTTGCCCGGTGGCGGAAGTGATTTTCATTCAGATCCGCACCCATTGGGACCAGGCTTCCCATTAGAGGTCGAGGCAGAGTGGCGGCGTCGAATAAAGCCACTCAATCGTGCTGAGGTAAACAGTGCTTGATAAAGTTGAAAAACCAACAGAACTCGCGCAATCAAAATTAATCGCGCTTAGAAACTATATTTCAGAACTAGATCATGTACTCGTTGCTTATAGCGGAGGTGTTGATTCTGCGTTTCTTTTGCGCGTGGCCTACGAGGAGTTGAGGGATAACTGCCGAGCATTCACAGCGCGTTCACCCTCCCTCATGGAAGTCGAACTCGAAGAAGCAGTACAATTAGCGAAGCAAATCGGGGTGAAGCATGTCGTTGTAAATACGAATGAACTTGACCGTAAAGGTTATACCAAAAACTCTACAGACCGTTGTTATCATTGCAAATCGGAACTCTTTGACGCCACCTCGGTGGCGGCAGAGCAGTTTGGGGCTGCGACGGTCTTGGATGGATTCAACGCAGACGATCTTTTAGACCATCGCCCCGGACATAAGGCGGCGGCAGAAAAAGGGGTTCTTCACCCTCTCGCTGAGGTTGGACTGACAAAGTATGAGATCCGTTGTTTGTCACATGAACTTGGACTCCCTACGTGGTCAAAGCCGCAGCTCGCCTGTTTAGCAAGCCGTGTACCTTACGGGACGCAGGTGACGCATAAAAGACTTTCTCGGATTGGTAAGCTTGAGACTGCGCTGAGGCAATTGGACTTTTATGACGTGCGGGCTCGACTTGTCTCGGGAAATGACGATGTAGTTCGAATTGAGATTGGTGAGAGTGAGTTTACGAAGATCCTTCCGGTTGAGACGAGAACGAAGATTATTCGAGCGGCCAAAGACAGTGGCTTCAGTTTTGTCACTCTCGATTTGGAAGGGTTTCGCAGCGGACGTATGAACGAGGGACTGGTACAACTAGGCTCCAGCGTGAGGCACTAAAACGGAACAATGCATGCTGTGGTTTAAATGTGACATAATAATGCCTTAAATCCCCGTTAGAATTCGGAAATTCCGCGCAAAACTTAGATTCCGTCATTGACCGGAATGGTCGAAAAGAACGAAACTGTCGACATGCTAAAGTTTCGTTGGTTGCGGACCGCGGTGTGGCTTTCGAGTCTGTCATTGATTGCATGCAGCGGGAGCATTAATTGTTCTGGATGCTTACCCGGTGTAATAGAAGACCTAAGCAATGGCTTTTCGCCTGAACTGAAACTAGACCAGGCTGCGCAAATACGACTAACCCGCTCTGGGTTGGACCGTTTGGAGGCGAAATTTTCGGACTTATTATCGACGTATCAAGCGATGTCCTGCGGCGGACCTGACGATATCGAATGTCCAGCTAATTACAACTCGAACTGTGACCCGTTGAGAAACGTGTGTGTTGATTCAATGACCGGAGATAAACTGCCTTTGATTGGAATCGAGATTGAGCGAGAAGAGAGCGGCGGTGCGATCATTTGTCGTGATAATTTGAATAACCCGAATCGTCGAGAATGCGCGGCTTGGTTAAAACTGGAAACTTTGAGCGTAAATCCACAGCCCTCGAACCTGCTGAAGGCTAAAGTGAACGCGCGTGTTTTGACAACCCCTCTCCCTGTGCGTCTTGATAGCTTATCGATGGACTGCCTCGTCACGCTCGACAGCGAAGCAAGCGGTGCGCCTGAACAAGAATTTGAGCTCGATATAACAATAGGAGAATGGATGGCGGCAACAGCGACGCCTACACGCCAACTATCTTTGGAAGTGACGGCATTGTCAGCCAATATTGCGACAGATGATTTAAGAATTGATTATGACCCGGTTCACGGTTCAACAGGTGATCGTCTCCTTTGTGCGGTGGGCAACATCGGTGCAATCAAAACGGTTCTCGTTGACCGTCTCATCGGCGAGCTTACCGAAACAATCGATGAAGCCCTTCAAGAAGCACTCGCTCAGACTTGTGGTGGGTTTAGAGAACCCGCTTGCCCAGAGAACTCTCGATGCAACAGTTCGGGCTTCTGTGAGGATGACAACACGGGTCGACTTATTCCACAATTTATCGGATTAGAGGGCCGAACTGATTTAGCGCAGAGCATTGACGGAGCCACGGGTAATTTGGACCTCTCCTTCGTGGTCGGTGGAAGCAGTACGGTTGATATGACGGGGGTTAATATTTCCACTTATGGTGGTCTCGATTTTGAACCAATTGGTCCATCTTGTGTCACCGCGACGACCAACCCTACGTTGCGTCCGAATACTGTGAATCCTTTACCCTTTCCAGAACAAGATAAAGTCGATCTCGATTGGGACGGTATAGCGGAGAGTGATTTCATGGTCGGCGTTGGTGTGTCGCAACCGATTATTGATCAAGTAGGTTGGATGCTTCACGAAAGCGGGCTCCTTTGTCAGGAACTGACCTCAAAGGACTCCAGCTTTATAAATACAGGCTCTCTTTCAGTGCTTATGCCATCATTGCGTCAGCTCACTCGTGCCGACCGAGTTACGGACAGCCGACGGCTACGGTTCTCGACGCATCCAGCACGAGTGATTCTCCAACCTACAAGTGAAATGGCACTTCGTATAGGTTCTGGCCGAACCTCGGGGATGGCATCGAGTCCTGTGTTAGAGGAGCCGCTCTTGTCGCTCGATATGGAAGGGCTGAAAATCTATTTCTCGGCCCTTGTTAATGAACGCTGGGTGCATCTCATGGCTATCCAAGTTGATCTATCCATTCCACTGGGATTAATGATTACTCCAAGTAATGAAGTGGAATTCATTATAGGCGATATTGATAACGCGGTCTCCAATGTGAAGTTGGAAAATTATAAGATTCTCGCAGAATCAGAAGCAGACTTGATTGGTGCCATTCCTAGTTTGTTGTCCTTGATCGTACCACAGCTAACGGAAGCCTTAGAGCTCCCTCTCACTTTGCCGCCCGCGACAGAACTCGGAGGCTTTGAGTTGGATGTTCTTGGGACTCGAGGGGTTGAAGACGGTCAAGGTGGTTATAGTCACCTTGCAATCTATGCCGATTTTGACTTCGATAAGACGGCAGTGACCAATGTGTCACGACAGGCGCAAACTCGAGTTCGCATGCTGAGTCAATACCTCCCATCGAGTGATGAAATGAGTGCCACTTTGAAAAAAGAGATGCATCGCCCAAGTGTCGTGTTCGAACTGGAATCGATGTCACCGGACGGCCAAGCTCTTGAATATCAATATCGCATAAATGATCAGCTATGGTCTCCTTTTTTCCATTCTTCTCACTTCGAGGTCACTTCTTCAGAATTATTGGTTCAAGGCGTTCACGAAATTCAATTCAGAGCACGATTGCACGGAAGATATCGCTCTTTAGACCCGACGCCAGCGACGTTTAAAGTCCGAATTGATACTGAATCACCCGAGCTTCAAGTTCAACGAGTACCAAACGGAGTTAGAGTCTGGTTTGATGATGCTGTGAGTGCGGATCAAACAATCGTCGAAGTTGCCATTGATGGACTATGGAACGTCACGGATATTCGAAGTGGAGAATTTTTGAACGTTCCAGAGCTCGTTGATCTCACACGCCGAGTTGAAATCGCTGCGGTTGATGAAGCTGGTCACCGAACAGAGCTTGTTCTTCAAGCAGGAAGCGATGTCCTGGATTCGACTCAAGTCGATACGTATGCCTCGGTCTCCGAACATTCTTCATCAGAGCTCTTCGGATGCGTATGCATGCTATCAGCTGAACCGAACTGGTTATCACTAGGCGTAGCGCTTAGCGGAATGGCTCTTGTCATGTTGCGACGGAGAAAACGCTAGATTCAAACTTTCATGTCCGGGTTGGATGTTAATGAATCAACAGGGGCTTCGGTATAAAGTGTAGACTTTCCGAATTTCGGAATATGTTCGGAAACCGCATCAAAATTCGAATGTTTCTCTACATTTCTCGTCTTCAAAGCTTGGCCCGGGTCTTGCTCTGCCTGCTGGGTAATGAATCTACTTTTTACCGCTCTTTTTCTGTCAGCGTTCACATCGGGACAGCTTTCGAATTCGTGCGCCTCCTATAGAGAACACCATGAAAATTCGTTTTGGGGACAGATTTACCTCCAAACCGATGTTGTGACGAATCGAAGATTATTTGAAGACGAGCTGAACCAACGTTTTTCCGTTCTCGTATCACTCGTATGGAGACCTACTTTTGAAACCGGGGGAGATACGATTGCGAGATATCCGTGCGCAACAACTGATCACTCAAATTTTGGAGTTTTCGGAATTCAACGGACACCTGTTGTCGGCCCCCGTGAAGCCGTTTTGTTGGAGACTAGAGAATGACTTTGTTATTGCTACTCACTATTTCGACAACTCTCTCTTCAACGACGTCCCATTCATGTGCTGATTTGGCACCTCTCCCTGAGTTTTATGAGGTCAATGAAGCGCTTCAAAGTAAACAAGCGACTGAATCATTCTCTCTATCTAAAGAGCGCGCAAGACTGAGTAATACCTTGCCTATGTTGGAGGTCTCTTTTGGTAGTGATGTAGACGAAAATTTTCGATGGGCAACGAATCGAACCACGACTGAAATTCAACGACGGGAATTTGGGCTTCGTATAAGAGCACGGTGGAATCTTTCATCGTTAATCTACGATAGAAGCGAGTTGCGTTGGCAGAGAGAGAAACGTGCACATTATGTGCTGCAAAAGCAACTGAAAGAAGAAGTGCTTGCACGATACAAAAGACTTAGAGAACTAATAAGTTTGCCTCGAACGCCTCTTCGCTCGGCCAAGATTAGATTTCTTTGTGAACGACTCGATTCAGAAACGAACGGTCTTTTTTTAAGGAGAAAATAGAAATGTTGAGACGAACAAATTGTTGGAAAATATACGCTTATGTCATTGCGCTAAATGTTTGCGGGGGCTGTGGTGTATCAAGACCTGATGAAGGAAAGAAACTGTACCGCATTGACGTTTTGTCAGAGTTAGAAAGTACTTTACCAAATGAAACGATAAGATTCAGAATATTTGGCTCGGAAATTTTTGGGGTGCCTGCAGTTTTTGCAAAGACGGAAGACGAACATTCGGTCAATATAATGATTGAGAGGGGCTTTGCTCCAGAGGAGTGGTTGGTTCGTCCTTTAGAGTCATGGCCGACATCCGTAGAGGTCGCGATTGTTTTTATGATTGAGAATCGGACGCTTGCAGAATTCAAATTTGTACCGGAAGAGAGGAAGTGGATTGGCCCGCCATTCGTTTCTTTATTGAGTCCTCAGCAAATCAAGAAAGTACCTGCCAACATAAAGTTTCTGGTGGTTGATGTGTTGCCAATGGAGCGTGAACTCAAGAGCTTACGGCTTTTTAGCTCTTTACATGAGTTAGAGTTCGCAGTTGCGGAGCGCTTAGGAGCGGGCCGGTATGCTGTAAAGCTACGTTCAGGTGCAGGTTTTTGTGCCGGGCTTTGCCAAGAGGTCGAATATGAAATTTGGGCAGAATTCGCTGACGAAGTAGTGTCTACCGGCTTAAGTCTGAGGACTTCATCTGTCGCGGATGATATCGCTCCCAAGTTATCAGTAAAGGATATCAAGGTAGGGAGCGATGACATCAGTATTAGCTTAGGGACAAATGAACCTATTCTCGCTATCGGGAGGATGAGTTCTGCGGTTGAGAGTTCCGTTGAGCTTCACACGACGCAATATTTTCTTGGTGGACTTGTACTCAGTAATTCTGCACCTCTTACACCAGGTACGTTTTACAACGGTGAAATCGAAGTCTGGGATCTGAGCGGAAATCAAGAGAATTATAATACTGGTCTTTTTAAAACCGCGGAAAGATTAGACATAGAGATAACTGAAATCGTACCCACGCCGTTGAAGGACTGGAATGACAGTGAGACGAACGGGGAGCCCTTTGACCCTTTTCCGGGTAAAGGAACGGTGAGTTCTGCAGATGAATGGGTGGAATTAGTAAACAGATCTTCATTGTCGATTGATATTCGAAAATCCGATCTTTACGTTCGAGTCATTGATTCTCGTCCATCCGAAACATCTATTCGTTCGGCACCGGCAGCGTTTCTATCCGATAAGCAAAAAGAAGCGATTTGGTTACCTAATACTGCGCTCGTTCTTCGTCTTCGAGGTGAGATGAACCAAACAGACGTGATCGTCCAAGTGTTTCAAGGTTCGCGACTTCTAGACGAAGTCGTGATTGGCAAAGATCTTGATAGCGTTCATTTTGGTGGAAGAACGCCGCGTCCTGAGTTTGAATCGATCGCAAAGGACGAGTTTGGTGACTGGCGCTGGTGTATCCCATCCCCAGGAGGAGCAACACGAAGAACGGAGTGTCTATAGGGTAATGTGGTGAGGTTGTGCGAAAGATACGCCAGCGTTGCGGAATGTAGATGAATCTTACTTTTGCGAGAACCAAATAAGGGCGATGCCTATCGAGCAGATGATAAAGCCGAGACGTCTTACTTTGCGCCCCCATACTTTCATGTCCGTTTCCAGGCCTAATCTAAGGTTTCGCTCTTTTGCTTGTTGGCTGATCGTGTGCTCTGGCCGCAAAAAAAATATCCAGCCTCGGATAAGAAATGGAAGTCCGAAGATAAGAATTATGAGTCCAAAAACCAGTGCCGTCATTTCACGACCTTTCTATTGTATGTTCCATTTCCGTCAACATCGAAAAAAATTGGATTTGTCATACCGATCGGTGTCGGCTGGCGATCACGCCACGTAGAAACGAGTGGTGATAACGTTTGTTCACTTCCTGTCATAGCGACGACGAAACAATCCTGACTGCATCTGACTTTATGTCTTCGTCGATATCGCTGAACTTTTTTGCCTCGGACAGGGAATCTAGCCGAAGGTTTCCCGTCCACAAAGAGCTGGACCCAGTCTACGGGGACCCAGCTTGGTGCTTGTACATCGACGATGATTTCTCCTTCACCATTCTTCGCGGGCGCAGTTCCGCCCATCTTGATCTCTCCTGATTGTATTGTAATAAAAGGACCCGCGCTTATACTCACGCATCCGCTCTTCAGTGACTTCATCAGGTCGGAAACAGCAATTGACTGCGGATCATCACTGTCACTACAGATTAAGTTTCTTGGCCATCCGTTTTCTCGTCCATAAATAGTGTGAGAGTCACTATTTCCGGTTGCTGTAATCCGAACACCTTGCCGCAGGAGTGAGAACCAGTCTTTTAGGGTCTTATCTGTCTCTTTTTTGAATCCAAAAGCGAGGACTTCCATCGCATCGAAATCAAGACTAAATCGAGGGTCTGCCGCCTTTCCTGTGACTGGGTCAAATTTCATTACATCCAGGTAGCCGATGTATCCCGCTCGCGGATGATTAATTTGAACGACACTTTGTTCGCTCGATACAGCAAGGTCCCTGACAAATTTGAAAATAGCTGTGGGTGTCCAGTTTTCGGGGTCTTTCATTCCTCCGCGCGACTCGTGAGGCCTGATTTTGAGAGGAAAAGAATTGAAGTGACCAACAGAATGAGTCGTAGCCTCAGTACCAATCATGGATTTCAGTCGCGTTGAAAGGCCCAAATTTTCAATGACCGGTGCAAAGTCTACGAGCACGTTGTGATCGCTACTCGTGAATAATTCAATACCTTCGGCGGCGAGTGAAAGTGTTCGATCTTCGAGTGATACGCCAGAATCAAAACTGGGTGCAGTATGCTGATGTAGTTCCGTAGCGATAAAGCCTGTTGTGTCAACCACGCGGCGGAGCTTCCCTGTGATCGTAATCTTGCTCTTGGGTTCAATAACAATGTCTTCTTCGAGAAGTTCGTATTCTGGTCCACGACTGATGAATACGCGGTAACGGCCGAGTCCGAGTGGTATTTTTCCGATTCCTCTGGGAGAAATCACAACGTGAGAGGCGCCGTGCGCGAGATAGTTCGGGCCAAATTTGGGGTTAGGTGTTCCGTCAATACCGATGATCGTGATCTTTACAGGTTGTGGCGGGCCGTCCTCAGAATCTATTTTCCATGAAAGAGTTGTTTTATTCCCGAGACGAAAAGAGCGCTTTGAGGTTTGGTCAGCTTGAACTGTCACTATCCGCGCTGTGGAACTTGTTTGCACCCCAGGCCGGCCGGGAGAGCTCACCATGATTGAGTATTGCCCAGGGGGAACCTCCACTTCGTATTGCCCGTCTTCATCGCTATCGGCGATCCCGACTAATTTTAGATCTTTGTCGAGGATTTCGATTTTTGCATCGTCGACGGGCCCGCTCTTGCTGTTGATCTTTCCAGATATTCGTCCGGTTTTCATTCTACTCAGTTTATAAATACTCGGGACAAGGCTCGCTGTATCGCCTGTGCCCACCACAATGTGTCTTCTATGTCGTATTGTTTTTCGAGGTTCGAGTCGCCGTGCTTTCGACACTGTATCGCTCCACATGGAGCCGCTGAGAACTTCGAATGGCTCTCCTTCATGTTCTACGATTCCATAGGACGCTCGCTCGCCCAAACCGGCAATCCAGGGAATCGTGACTCGGCGACCGGGCAATTTGAAGCCTTCTAGTGGTGCCATGTGTTGACAGCGTCCCCATTGGATAGCATCTCCGGGTTTATAACTGTCGTATGATTGAGTCGCTGTAGAAGTGAATCGAGTTTCTAAAGTAATCCAATTGGCATCGGGATAGAGGATGTAATCTGTTTCAATCTGAATCTTTTGGTCCTTTGAATCTACACCACTGACTCGCAAAACGGCCGGCGTGCCGGGGCCTCCTTGGTCAACGACTGAAATCTTTTGGTAATTCGCTTGCCGAGGGAACTCATCTTGCAAATATAAGGTTACCTGGTTGAGGTGGTCGGCCGGAAAGGGCTTTTGCTGTGCGAGATCAATCAGGTTCCCACCCGTAACGGAAAATCCTAGGGGTCGCTTGGGATGACCCACAATGGCGATGACTTTGCTGTTTTCCAATCGGAAATCGCCCACGACTCCTCCTGCTACAGGGCCCAAGAGTAGGTCAGATTTTTTATCGATCTGAAAAACTCGCGGAGATGTGATCGCGGTGGGCGACTTCTTGTCTATCGTTGTTTTGGATGAACAACCCACAAAAATGACGCTCATAGCTGCCATTCGGATCAATATTTGCTTGCCCACGTTCATTCGCTCCTAGCACAGCGGGAACCTCCGTGCTATCGATCGGGTCAAAGGCTCGGAAAAGAACATGTCGGGACATAATAAGTGGAGTACGATTAAGCATCGCAAGGGTGCTCAAGATGCAAAACGAGGTAAGATCTTCACAAAAATCGGTAAGGAGATCACGGTAGCTGCGAAAATTGGAGGGGGCGACCCTTCGGGCAATCCTCGACTTCGACTCGCGGTTCAGAAAGCCCGAGCTGCTTCTATGCCCGCAGATAATGTCCAGCGAGCGATAAAACGCGGGACCGGAGAGCTTGAAGGTGGTCAAATTGATGAGCTTGTCTACGAAGCGTATGGACCCGGGGGTGTTGCTTTCATCATCGATATTGCCACAGACAATCAAAACCGTTCTTTGGCCGAAGTGAGAAACATGGTCGAAAAGAGCGGTGGTAAATTAGCAAAAGCCGGTGCTGTCTCCTTCCTGTTTTCGCGCAAAGGAATGATTCGCTACGACTCTGATAAGCACACTGAAGACGAAGTCATGGAAGCGGCTATCGACGCTGGGGCCGACGACGTGTTCACGGAAGATGGACAGGTTGTTGTCTACACCTCACAAGGTGACTTTGCCGAAGTGAAGGAAGCTCTAGACGAAGCGGGCCTGGAATCCTTGGTTGCCGAGGTTGCGATGATTCCTTCAACGAGCGTAGATTGTGACGCTCAACTTGCCCTAAAAATACTAAAACTTATCGATAAATTAGAGGACAATGACGACGTTCAGCATGTTTGGGGCAATCACGAAATTGCTGACGATGTCATGAACGAGATTCAGAATTCGTGATTGTATTCGGTATCGATCCTGGCTCACATAATACGGGGTGGGGCGTCCTCCACAGTTTTGGTAATCAGATTAAATACATTGATTCCGGCGTCATTAGGACAAAAAAGGATGCTCCATTATCTGTAAGAATAGATAAGATTTTCGATGAACTCATGTCCAACATGGAAAATCACAAGCCTGACAGGATTTGTTTGGAATCTATTTTTCATCATAAGAGCGCGCGCAGTGCACTCGTATTAGGCCATGCTCGCGGCGTCGCCTTGTTGGCGGCTCGGCGGTGCTCCGAGGCGGATATTCATGAGATTTCACCCGCGGAAGTGAAGAAGGCGGTTACAGGTCATGGTCGGGCGGACAAGAAACAAGTACAAGCGATGATTCGGGTGTTACTCGGGTTGCAAGAGACGCCCCCGGCCGATGCAGCAGACGCGCTTGCTGTGGCAATTGCGGGTGCGACTCGTATACGCAGCGGGCTACCTGACTCACTGAAAGTAGGAAGGACAACATGATAGGAAGAATTCGAGGCGAGGTGATTGATGTAGAACCCCAGAGCATCGTCGTTGACGTCCAAGGAGTAGGGTACCTACTCAATGTAGCTCTTGGGGGTGTTTATGCCGTCGGAGACCAGGTTGACGTCTTCGTTCAGACTCATGTTCGAGAAGATGCCTTTATGCTTTATGGGTTTCGGACCAAACAGGAGCGGGAAGTCTTCAATCATTTAACCAGTGTTCCCAATATAGGCCCGTCAAAAGCAATCGCCATCGTCGGGACACCGATTGATGAGCTCGTGCAGTTGGTCGTGAGTGGGGATATTAAGCAGATGACAAAGCTACCCGGGGTCGGAAAAAAGACCGCCGAACGGATGGTGGTTGACCTACAGGATAAGTTCCGCTCGATCGGTGTGGAGATACTCTCTACCCCACCTCTTGCTTCGGTCGGAGACTCACCGTTAATGAGTGATTTGTTGAGTGCGCTCAAAAACCTAGGGTTTAAACCCGCCGCGGCGGAACAGGCAGCGAAGCGAGCCGTTGATGACCTTGCCAGTGACCAAGACCTTGATGGCTTAATCAGGCAGGCCTTGAACTACCTTCGCTCCTAATTATCCAAAATTACCAAAGAAAATGCCGTTAACGACTTAAGTTACGCGTCCCGCGGACCGATTTCGAGGGTACTATGCGTTCTACAGTCAATATTTTACTAGGCTTTTCACTTATCATTAGCGGGTTATCCATGGTCGGATGTGCGGCACATACACGTACGAAGAAAATTTCCGTTGTGGCGCAGTCTAATCGTCAAAATATAGAATCTGCAGAACAGTCACTCGAACTCTTTCGCCGAGCTCGCTTCGGTGAATTGTCTCGCGCACAGGGGCAGGGTGGTGAAAACTGGGTTCAGAGCTTGCGCCCTGACTGGGTGAGCGAACAGCAAGATATCGCAGATTGGAACGCAAGAGTCGCGTATCGCAAAGGTAACACTGCGATGGTGCTCGAAAACCTGGAAAATCTCCATCGTCGAAGTCACACCAATCGGTTGTTGACTGCTCTTCTTGAGAATATCGACCAGGACGCTCCTATTCGCCAAAGTAACGTAAGCCAGGGGGTGATGAGTCTTGAACTTGATGAGGCCGCTTTGTCCGTTGGGTTCCCGGTTGTGAAAATGAACATGATGGGTCGCGAGTTCCGAATGCTTTGGGATACAGGCGCTACCGAAAATGTTTTGCGGCCGGAAGTTGCGGAGGAGCTCGACCTAGTCCGCTCCGATGTGCAGTTTACTGTTATGCGTCAGGCTGCGGGATATATCGTTCGATTCGCGACCAGCGCGACCGATGAAATGGCTTTGGGGAGCTGGACAAACAAGAATGTTCCTTGGCTTGTAACCGACTTGAGCACGATGGATGAGATTTTTGGAAAGGGAACAGCTCGTATTGACGGATTTCTCTCTCCTCAGCTCCTGCTTCGAGATGGATGCTTCACAATCGACCGAAGCGCAAAGCGTCTCCTTCTTGGATTTGGAGAAGCTTCGTGTGCGGGCATGATGGTCTCTGTTACGAGTAAGGCACCCGTTTTCACCTGGAATGGTGAGGTTTACACAAGCGCGCGAGTCAATGCTAGCCCTGAGTTGGCAGTACAGATTGAAACCGGTTCTCCTGTTACGTTTTTACGCTCGGACGCCAGCCGATATCTTCCACGTGGTGCTATCAACGGAGCAGCCTCGGCGGCTGACGAAGACTCGGTAAATATCGCTCATGAGCTGGCCCGTCGGGTTCCTTTTCAAGTAGCGGGTCGCGAGGTGAGCATGACGACGATTGACCTTGGTGCGAGCCGGACCAGCAACGGTCATGATGACATTGGAACTCTGGGTACTGACTTGCTGTTGAACGGCAATGGGGTTGTTGTGAGCTTTGCCACGATGGAGATGGGAATTCTTTCTAACTCTGACGCAGTTGCCAGCATCCAATAATATAAAAACCTGATATAAGGATTGTGTGAGTCCTCGTTCTGACCTTCCCCAAGTCCGCGATATTTCTCCTTCTGCGACGCAAATCGACCAACCTGTAGACAACGCGCTTCGTCCTCTGACATTCGACGATTTTGTGGGCCAAGAAAAAATCAAAGATAATTTGAAAGTAATGACTAAGGCGGCAGGCGCCCGAGAGGAATCGATTGATCATGTTCTGCTGTCTGGCCCGCCTGGGCTTGGAAAAACATCTTTGGCTCATATTATTGCGAATGAAATGGGCTCGAGTGTTCATGTAAATTCTGGCCCTGCTATCGAAAAGAAAGGCGATTTAGCCGGGATTCTGACAAATCTTCAGCCCAATGATGTTCTTTTTATTGATGAGATTCATCGACTTTCTGCGGCGGTGGAAGAATATCTCTACCCCGCGATGGAAGACTTTCGCATTGACGTCGTCCTCGGTGATGGTCCGCATGCACGCACACACCCGATTCCGCTTTCGCGATTCACGCTTATAGGTGCCACGACCAAGAGTGGTCTACTTTCTAGTCCTTTACGTGACCGATTTGGGTACGTGGGACGAGTAGATTTTTACTCCCCGGATGAGCTGTTAGTGATACTTAATCGTTCGGCGAGTCTACTTGGTGCAGAACTTGATCAGGAAGGTGCAGCAGAAATCGCACGGCGTTCGAGAGGTACTCCAAGAATTGCCAATCGTCTTCTACGCAGAGTCCGAGATTTCGCGCAGCTTGAAACCGAAGGCAAAATAACGAAAGACTTGGCGGCGGATGCGTTAGGACGACTGGATATTGATCCCGTCGGTTTCGACGATATGGACCGCCGCCTACTGCTGACAATTATCGAACGATTTGGAGGTGGACCTGTTGGTTTAGATACCGTTAGCGCTTCAGTGGGCGAAGACTCAAGTACCATCGATAGTGTCGTCGAACCCTATCTTATCAAAGAGGGGTATCTCGCAAGGACTCCTCGAGGGCGAGTAGCGACTGGAAAAGCTTTCGACCATTTCTCCAAGTCGCGTCCTCAGAAAAACTTACTCTGAGTAGGTTTACATGTTTCGACGATATTGACCGCCGACTTGATAAAGACAATTGGTGATTTGGCCGAGGCTCGCAACGTCAGCTGTTCTCATAAGTTCAGCGAAAATATTCTCGTTTGATAATGCTGTCTGTTTGAGGTCTCGCAATGCTGATTCAGCTTCTTGCGCATTTCGGTTTTGGAAGTCTCTAAGATTCGAGATACACCGATCCTTTTCCTCTGTGCTGGCCCGCCTTAATTCTACTGCGTTAGCTTCTTCTTCGTAATTAGCGTTGGGGTTCAAAAATGTATTAACGCCAATGATCGGCAAGTCTCCATCGTGTTTGAGCTGTTCGTAGTGGAGGGACTCGTCTTGAATACGACCGCGTTGATATTGGGTTTCCATCGCTCCAAGAACGCCACCCCGCCGGGTGATTCGGTCAAACTCTTCGAGGATTGCCGTCTCAACCAAATTGGTCAATTCTTCCGTGATGAAGCTGCCTTGAGTCGGGTTTTCGTTCTTTGTCATCCCGAATTCTCGGTCGATAATGAGTTGGATAGCGAGTGCTCGGCGGACCGATTCGTCAGTAGGTGTAGTGAGCGCCTCGTCATATGCATTAGTATGCAAAGAATTGCAGTTGTCTTGCAACGCAAGCAAGGCCTGCAGAGTGGTTCGAATGTCATTGAAATCAATCTCCATAGCATGCAACGAGCGTCCCGAAGTTTGAATATGATATTTGAGTTTCTGGCTACGAGCGTTTGCGCCATAAAGCTTGGACATCGCCACTGACCAGATCCGTCGAGCTACTCGTCCAATTACGGAGTATTCAGGGTCAAGCCCATTGGAAAAGAAGAATGAAAGGTTCGGAGCGAAGTCATCGATCTGCATGCCTCGTGAAAGATAGTATTGCGCGTACGTAAAGCCGTTCGCCAACGTGAAGGCCGTTTGGGTGATCGGGTTCGCACCGGCTTCAGCGATGTGGTAACCGCTAATGCTTACGGAATAGTAATTCTTAACCTTGTTTTCTATGAAGTATTCTTGAATGTCTCCCATCATCTTCAGGGCAAATTCGGTTGAAAAGATACAAGTGTTTTGTGCTTGGTCTTCTTTGAGAATATCGGCTTGGACGGTACCGCGAACTTGGGCTAAGGTCTCTGCTTGAATTCGCGTATACTCGTCGTCAGAAACCAGCGCTCTTATTTCTTCCCAGGTTCGTCCGCGGTTTGCGTCCGGTTGTAAACAATCTGCGTCACTGAGTGAAAGTCGTTTCTCCGTCTTTACAAATTTTCGTGTCTGCTGACGAGTTGCCGTATTCATGAAAAAGGCGAGCAGAATCGGCGCCGGGCCGTTTATCGTCATTGAAACAGAAGTCTTTGGATGAACAAGATCAAATCCCGCGTAGAGTTTTTCGGCGTCTTCTACCGTAGCTATCGAGACACCTGATTCTCCGATTTTACCGTAAATGTCGGGCCGTTCGTGCGGGTCTTCTCCGTAGAGCGTGACACTGTCAAAAGCGGTAGAGAGTCGACAGGCGGGCTGTCCTTCTGAAAGTAAGTGAAATCGCTTGTTGGTTCGTTCGGGCGGACCTTCGCCCGCAAACATACGTGCGGGCGCTTCTCCTGTTCGTTTGAGCGGAAATGTTCCTGAGGTATACGGAAATGATCCTGGTACGTTTTCGAACGCAATCCAGCGATAGAGATCCCCCCAGTCTCGGTATTTCGGTAAGGCTACTTTAGGGATTCGTGTCCCGGATAAAGAGCGAGAAATCAGAGGCTGGCGAATCTCTTTTGATCGAACATGATAGACCAACTCGTCTTTTTTATATGTCTTCATCAAAACCGGAAGCTTCGCGAGACTCTCGGTAGCATGTTTGTCGAGTTTTTCGATGGTTTCGTTGTATTGTTCGACCAGCGTATTCACGACCGAAGATGCCTCCGAAGAGAGCTGTGTTGTATCAATTGTTTGACCTGGTGTGATTTCGATTGTTGTGTGATTCCTAATTATGAGTTGTAGTGCGTAAGCTAGGCTTGCGATGTCGGAATCTTGCTCCACTTTTTCACGGTAGTTTCGACAGGTGTCACTAATTTCGGAGAGATATCGTATGTGCTTGGCTGGGATTACGCCCGGTCGTCCTTCTCCACAAAGACGTTCTGGCGGAATCTTTGAACCACCGAGCTCAAAACCTTTATTTTGGAATTGTTCCACAATATTCATGTAGAGACGCGAGACACCTGGGTCGTTGAATTGGCTCGCAATCGTGCCAAAAATTGGCAGTTCTTCGTCTTTAGGATCTGGGCCAAAAAGTTGTCTCTCGCGACGATATTGCTTTCGAACATCACGTAGCGCGTCTTCTGAACCTCGTCGTTCAAATTTATTAATTGTGATCGCGTCGGCGATACCAATCATTTCTATTTTTTCTAGTTGGCTGGTCGCACCAAATTCGGAGGTCATCACGTAAAGACTTAGGTCTGATATTTCGCAAATCGCATCGTCACCTTGGCCAATTCCAGCGGTTTCGACAATGATCAGATCAAATCCGAATGCCTGGCAAACGTCTGCGGCTTTTGATGCTGCTTTTGAGAGTTCTGAGCCTGAGGTTCGAGTCGCTAGGCTGCGCATATACACATTTTTTTGCGACAGAGTATTCATTCTAATTCTGTCCCCGAGGAGTGCTCCTCCGGTCCGTCTTCTCGTCGGGTCCACTGCTATCACTGCGACGTGCTTTTCTGGAAAGTCAGTGACGAAGCGTAAAACTAATTCATCGGTAAGACTCGATTTTCCCGCACCACCAGGCCCCGTTATCCCGAGGATGGGGGCTTTCTTTTTTCGTTTGTTTGCCGCAGGTAGTACGCAGTCGTGTAAGAGTGCGTTTAGTGGATTGTTTTCATGTTCTGTTGCCGTGATGAGACGTGATAAGTTGACCTTATCGGTGACAGCTAAATTCTCAATAGAAGAGTGGGGCAACGTGAGAGTTGAAAATGAGCATTCATCAATAATCAGATCGATCATACCTTGAAGACCGAGAACTCGTCCGTCTTCGGGACTGAAGATTCTAGTAATGCCTGATTTTTGTAACTCTTCGATTTCGCGGGGGACAATAACTCCACCACCTCCTCCAAAGATTTTGATATGTTGGGCTCCTTTTTCATCGAGGAGTTGCCGCATGTATCGGAAGTATTCCATGTGGCCGCCTTGGTAACTTGACACGCAGATGCCCTGCGCGTCTTCGGCGATGGCAGCATCCACGACATCCTCGGCTGCTCGATTGTGCCCAAGATGAATGACTTCAGCGCCCGAGCTTTGTAGGATACGACGGATGACGTTGATCGCGGCGTCGTGCCCATCGAAAAGTGATGCGGCCGTTACGATTCTTACTGGGGTTTTCTCGATTTTTTCACCCATAGCTGTACGATAACCTAGCGATTTAGGCGTCATTCGCCAATCAGATTGACCTTTTGATGTCATTTGATGAATGGATTCTGCGAGGTTTAGGGGTTTGACGCTGAATCAAAGTGAAGAGGAAAAACCGGTCGAAGAAGAAGAGATCATTGCGATTAACCTACCGGTGTTAATTTTATCGCCCAAATTCCAGGCACTTGCGGGTCCACTTAGCCTATCCTTCATGATACTAGGAGTCACGTGTACCTACCTCGCTTCATGGCTAGGAATTCCACGGGCAGCTTTGTTCGCAGCGGCTGGTCTCGGCACCGGAGTAGCCGTTGCGTCCGTGGCAGTAACTTTGGGCATCGTATTACTCGTGTCGAAGCAAACACCGACGAGAAGAAAAGCATTCATTTCTATCCTATGTGGGATCGGGACGTTCTTGCTGGCGGGGCCGATTTTCGTTTTAATTTGGGCGACCAATATATAAATCGATCTGGGGTACAACTTCAATGACGACACTAGAATTCGATTTGCCTCCCCGAATGGTGATCATCGGTGACCTCAATGCGCAGATTACGTTGTTAGAGCGAATGCTTTTTGGTTTGCGCCTCATCACAAAGAATGGTGATTGGCGAGGCGGCAAAACCGTCTTTATTCAACTCGGCGATATTTGTAATCGAGGGCCTGGTGCACGGGCGTCGATAGACCTCATGATGAAACTTCGTCCTCAAGCGCGGGAAGCGGGCGGGGCTGCGCTTTGGTTGCTCGGTAATCATGAAGTGCTCAGCGCACTTCAGCATGAAGCGTATGTCACGGCAGACGAGTATATGGAGTTCGCGACGGACTCTGAAATCGATCTTTTCTATACGCGTCGAATGCATCAAGTTCACGAGTATCTTGGGGCTCCCTATCGAAGCGAAGCGATAATGCCAATTGGCGGACGAATACAGGCGTGGGAAGAGCAAAATGCGCCAGGTCGAGACAGATATCGTCTCGCGATGGGACCGAAAGGGAAGTACGGTAAGGAAATTAGGCAACTCCCTATCGCTTTGAGATACGGCAGCCTTATATTTGTCCATGCTGGAATCTCGCCAATGTGGGCCAGTGTTGGACTGAAAGGGCTCAATGAGCATGCACAGAGGGCTTGGTCTAAAGACCCGCGCTTTTATGCTGACTTGGAGCCGAGTGGCATTCTCAGGGATCCTAAGGGGCCATTATGGCATCGCGATTTTTGTTTCGATGCAGGGCTAGAGACCCGAGATGAAATTCGAACCTCGCTTGAAATATTAGGAGGAGAACACATGGTGATCGGTCATACGCGAACTGACGCGGTTCGGCCTTCCGCCGTAGGCCGTCCATTATCTCGTTTAGGAGATAAGTTAATTATGGCTGACGTTGGACTCGGCGAGCCCGGCGAGCCCGGCTCTGCGATTGTGATTGAACGCCGTAAAATGGAGGTTTGGTCCCCGGGCGGCAGTAAGAGCAAGCTTATTGATGTTAAGAAATAGGTCAAAATTTATTCAGCAGATGAATGCGCGCCGACAAATGAGAAGGAGTTTGTCGTGACGTTAACGATTGCGCTTCTCAGTTCTTTTTTGCTGTCCGGACAAACGCCTGAGAGTTCGACGGTTGGTAGTTCAATTCGTCCTGCCGCGACATCGACCCAAGTTCGAACTCAGCAAAATAAAGTACGGCCGACTATCTCTTCAAAAAAAGGTAGCCTAAGAACGACAAGGCAGAAATTACCGACCAAAAAACGCGTGCGCCCGAAACCCTCAAAGAAACGAGCCACTAAGTCGAAGAAAGAAGTCTTACCCGTATTCGTAGAAGTCCCCACTGCTTTGGCGCGTCCGAGTGATACAGTATCCTTAGTTTCTGATTGGGAAAGGGTTGCCTGGATACTCTGCTTCGGGCTCATTGTATTCCTAGCAAGTCGTTTATTTACTCGCGTTCTTCGAAAAGCAGCCAAGGATGAGCAACGTTGGGCTCTTGTATCCGTCCGGGCTTGGCCTTTACTTCAGCTTGTTATCTGGGTCGGTCTAGCACTATGGGTAATTGTAGAAGCCTTTGGCACTCAGAATAACGTACTATTTTACGGGCTCGTTGGTCTCATTGTTCTTGTGATTGCGATGCAATGGAATGCGTTGAAAGACGTTTCAGCGGGACTTGTTTTTACTGCGGAACGGCCCTTCGAAATTGGGGAGGTTGTGCGTATAGGCGCAGCGGAAGGGCAACTTCGCCGTTTGCGTTTGAGGCATCTTGAAATCGAAACGACCGACGGGCGAGTGTCCCAGATCCCGTATCGGCATGCGATTGGTGCGACGGACGTTCGTTCGGGTGGACGGAGTGTTGCTCATACGGTTGAGCTTGAGCTTGCAATTCCGAAAAATGTAGATCCTAAGATCGCCCTCGATGCGGCGATGGAGTTGGCTGCAAGCTCACCCTGGGCGGTGATTGGTGTACAGCCAAAGGTTGGTTTGCATGCTTCGCATGCAGGAGAGAGCATTGTAAAGGTGTCGGCTTATGCCTTTGATCGTGAGCTCAAAGCGACTCTTCATGCTGATCTTTTATCTGGTTGGAATGATTTGTCGAAGTCGTTGACGGATAAGAGCTCCAGGAAAAGCTGAAAGGCCTAGGCGTTGAGACTAGAAAGATCAACTCGTAAATTTGCAAGCGTATGATGATGAGCGAGCAGTCTTCCTGCAGCGAGCTTTAGATTATTTCGAATCGTTCGTGCACGAGAGGTAAGCACTCCTCCATAGTTTTCAATTCGTCGCTGAATGATCGCGCTGATATCGCCCAGGTAAAGTACCGTCAGGTAAGAATCCATTATGCGGATACGCTTTACGAAGCTCACGGGCTCAATGTTCATACCGTAGCTGTCGACAATAACGAGCCGATACTGATTTGTTTGAATTTCCGAGAGCATTTGGTTGATAGAAGAAACATGTCTCGGCGTTACGCCGATAGGTGAGAATGATGATAATAGCTTCCGACTTCGATGAGGTTTATTACTGAGAATAAGTACATCGGTGGTATCGCGGGAAGCGTTCGGCTGCACTGACTCGTTAGTCATTTTGAACCGAGGACTCGGTATACGGAAAAAGGCCTCACTAACTCTTTTAGGAACAACCATGTTATGGGTATCGACGGTCAAGTGCTTCGACATAATGCTCTACTGTGTTTTCATGCGATTTTTTAAGTCTTCCTAGGGAAATCCTCGACAAGTTGATTGAACTCAATTATGACCGATCACATGAACAGGCCATGTTTCAGCATCTTATCGATATTATTTACCGTTTTGGCGACGCAAGTCGCTCGGGCTGATGTGCCGATGAGCACAAACACGGTCTACATCACAGAGGTTCAGTCAAATCCTCGTGGTTCGGGAACGGATGATGCGGAATGGATTGAGATCCATAATACCTCGACAATCAGCGCTTCGATTGGTGGCTGGCAAATTCAGGACTATGTAGGGGGGTCGGACCCCTCAAGGATTTCTAGTACGAGTTGGGTTTTTTCGAGCACTCTGACGTTATCTGGAGGCGAAGTCATTGTCGTTGCGAAGTCAGCGACAGCCTTTGAAAATATTTTTGGTTATCTACCGAGTTTTGAACTCGCTTCTGCAAGCCCGAATTCCACGATCACTCCAGACCTCAATTCGGTCAACGGATCTAGTGTTTTTGCATTGAGTAACTCCAGCACTGGCGACGCTGTGGTACTAAAAGACGCTACAGGTAATATTATGGATGCGGTGGAGTGGGGCACATTGAACAGAGATGTGCCTGGACTTCCTGCAGGAAGGCCAGGAGACGGTGACTCTCTGCTTCGTGTGGCGCTGACTGGAACTAGCAATGCAGATTTTATTGTTGCGACGACACCGGCGCCCTTCGTTGGATACGGTGCAAATGTTCCGCCCATTATTCGTGACGTGCAAGTTCGTCCGAGTGTTGCGATATTCGGTTCCGAATTCGTTGTTACTGCAACGGTCACAGATATGGAAGGGATCGCGGAAGCTTCGGTATATCTAACTACAGCAACCTCAAGTTCCGGTCCCGCGCTTATGCCGTATCAGCAGATTTCGATGACGTCGACAGTTACTAATGCCTACTACTTCCGAGGTCCCATAGATAATCTAGCTTCGGGACTCGGCTTTAACGAACCTCAAACCTTTCACGAACAATACGTCCGAGTATTTCTTTATGCGGAAGATCTCGCATTGGCGATATCAACTGTTCCGGCCGAGGCGAGTGAATTGGCAGAAAATGAAAATTATATTTGGCGGAATGTCGTGCCTGCGGCACCAGTTGCAGTGGAAAAGGCAAGACTCCAAAATACAGCGGGAGAAATGTTGTATCGCAATCATGCGGTATGGATAAAAGGGCGAGCGACTTCGTCACCAAGCACTTTCCGAAACGACCGAGTTAATTTTACACTGCAAGATGGGCAATCTGGGATTGCCGTGTACGCAACAGATACTTCTGTTCCTGCGTTCAGCGAAGGTGACCAAATTGCGGTCAAAGGCGTGCTCGAACAATATTATGGTCTTACGCAGGTCTCTGGTCGATCGTTAAGTGTCGAAGTCATCGAAGAGAACAATGAAAAAATTGAACCTGCTCGAGTGACAATCTCCGAACTCTTAGCGGATGCAGAGGAATACGAAAGCCGTCTGATTCTTATCGAGGACGTTGATTTCGAATCACCCGTATCAGTGTGGTCCGGAGATGGCCCGGGTGATGGCAGCAATTATGTGATTACTGATGGTACAGGAAATTTAAGCGTTCGTGTTTGGAAGGACATTGACCTCGTAGGCACAAATACTCCGTCTGAGAAATTCGCGATCAGGGGGGTTCTTTCTCAACGCTCGCCGGATGGTCCGAATGGGCTTTCAGGTGGTTACCAGCTGTGGCCGCGTGGTAAGGACGACATCATCTTGGCGATCGCTCCTCAGCCTGATGCTGGAATGCCTTCGGAGTCCGATTCAGGCTCAACGACTCCTTCAGTTGATGCTGGCATGTCGTCTTTAGAACCCGATGCTGGATTTCAAGAGGCGCCACGTCCTGGTGAGCCGCCGGTCGCGTCGGACGACTGCTCTTGCGCGCTTTCGAATTCAACGAACACTCAGACGCCTATTTTTGGTATCATGCTTCTCGTCGCCATTGTCTGGGCGCGTAGGCGAAAAATCTAGTGATCTCGAATTCGTTTTTCAGCTCGTTTCAGTCTTGGTCCAGAAGTGTTCGGCAGGTGGTTAAAAATTGCTGCATGTCCCAAGGTTTCTGAATAATAGCGTCTGCCGCGGAACGGTCGCCTGGAAGGTCCTCGTCCATACTCAGGTCATGTCCTGAAAGAAGCATTCGAGGAATATTAGGAAATTTCTCGCGACAGTTCCTTAGAAAATCGAGTCCGTTTTCATCTCCAAGGAAGCTGTAGTCTGACATGATCAAGTCAATATTGACTTGGCCAAGAAACTTGTTTGCATCCTCGGGGTCGTTTGCCTCAAGAATTGCGGCAGGAAGCCGTCGAATCGTGCGTTTGAGAGCTCGTCGTAAAATAGCGTCGTCATCGACCACCAAAATTGTTTTCTCGCCAACTGTGACAGGCCTTCTGCTGTCGGGCGTTGCAGAATTTCTCTCAGCGAGGCTTTGAACCATTCGAGCAAGGTCGATTGCTGAACGAATCGGGTTTTCGTCGGTACTTATCAGCACCTCTGTATTTGGGTTGGTTCTTCGAAGAAAGGTCTTAATCTCTTGCGTTCGCTCCGGAATGACCGATGCGTGAATGAACACGTAGGTTGAGGCGCCGATGATTGTAGAAGGCCTCAAGAGCCTCTCGGTACTTTCCGCTAAAGCGTCTATGCGGAGTCGTCTCAAGTCGTCCACCCATTCATCGACGGGCATGGAGCAGACAATGACGACTTTGAGTTGAGAATTTAAATTACTCACAAGCTTCTATGACTCCGACTGTTTTTTGTGCATCAGCAAAAATTTTCCCTGGTAACTTGCCCCAGATCATAGCGTTGGATTCGCTGCGATCCAATAGCCGCAATGCATTCTCATAATTATAGGGTAACCATGAGCATATGCTCGGTCTGGATTTACGCAGTCGCCAGAACAGAAAGGAAAAGCTGCTGAGATAACTCATATCGTCTCCGTTGTAGAAACGTGCCTGGTTTTCTACGGTTCGGTCTGGCACGCAGGTCGAATCTAGAAGTCCTCCACTGTCAACGTCGCAAAGATACGTTGTTACCCATTGCCGATCCCTCTGACTATAGTCAGGCATTCCCCCTTTCGCGACGCCCATGTAGTTGCGTAAGGATTTTTGAAGGTGTTTCGAAAGCCACGTTTCTATTTCTGGAGAGGATGTGAGTGCATGAAGACGGGTGGTGAAATCTAAAATTAACGATAGCATCCAGGCTTGGTCGCTTTCACATTTTTTCGATAATTTTACGTCGGACACCCCCGAGCCGGCGAGAATGCAGGCATGCCCATCGATGAGACTGTGTGACGACATGAACCGAAATAACTCCAACGCATGCGTGAGAAATTTCCGATTAGATTTTGAGTTTTCATCTCGGCTAAATTCGGCACCATTGAGTAACTGCTCGAGCATTTGGTTAGTGAATCGACTCGATGATAACTCTAGCCATTGACCCGGACGCGGATTAACCGGAACCGAATAATAGTTTACGACAGAATTTGCACCTTGCGTGAAAAAGTCCGTAAATCTTCTGTCAGCCGTCAGAATGTATGCGAGTTTGTGTACCCGGTTGTAACTGTAGTCTCCGGGGCACCGGTCTCGCCGTTGATTTAATCCTTCCAAGAAGGGGCCTTCGTAACCGCTTGCGCTGCCGTAACAAGGAGAAAATCCGGCAAAGTTCAGATTATGCTTCGTTTTCGGATCTGGTCTCCAACTTACTGTCTCGGCCATAAGGAACGTTTCGGCGAGAGCAAAGTCGTGTATGAAAGCCGGGTCTGCTGTCCGCAGAAATGCCTCGAGTTCCGCGAGACTCCAGTCCCAGTAGTTGTTGTCGCCACCATCATAATAGTGTTTACTCACGTAATCGCAATCATTCGTGTGATGACAGCTTTCTCGGGGAAGGTCTGGCCAAATTTGAAGTCCCGTTATGCGAAATTCTCGCATGTATTTCACTGTTTCCTCGTGAAATGTATCGACAAAGTTATCGATTTTGCTGAGCCTACTTGGCAAGCTTCGAGTAGGCATCAGCGGGAGCACATCGGCTTTGTTGAGGTCGCTCATTGAAGGAGCTGCGATGAGTGGCCGGGTGATGCTTGCGTAGGCATTATCTCCGCGGAGAGGCCGAAAATCAGATGCACGTCCAAATTCAATAACTGCCTTGGACCAAATACCTCTGGCGCCACCAACAAACATTGGCTCGGCCTGGAACTCGATATTTAATAAGTTATCATTCTTAGCGAATGCTAGCCCTTGCGGATCTCGCGTGGAAAAATGCGAAAGAGTAGTCAGAGCGTAAAACTCGTCGCCGATAAAGGCTAAGTAAGGAGAGGTTGCGACATACCCGGTTTCGTGGCTTTTGTCGTTTTGGGTAATGCTATAAATCTGTCTCAGCTCTTCGGGAGAACGTTTATGTTGCCGAAGCTGAATATCAGCGGAAGGAGTCAGGCGATGGACCTTTTTGTGAGCGCGCGCTTCAATCCATTTCGGTTTAAATTTTAGCGGAAGCTGAAGGACGACAGAGTCTGAATGCTTTCGGTTGCGGGCGCCATCCGGAGCGTCGCTTTCTGTCTCAGAGTGATAGTAAGTGTGATCAACGAATACGCCAGCATAGCCCGCGACGAAGCTCAATCGCGCCGTACTACGATAGTGTCTTCTTTTCTTAGAGTTAGTGAAATAGCTTTTGACCGCGATTGTAGCGTAAAGTGGTCCCGAACGTTCGATCTCGACGTCGACTTGGGTTGAATTCGACAGTCGGAATTTAGTCTGCTGCTCTTGAGTGATGATGTCTGGTTTCGGGCCTTTCTTACGAGGACCCGCTACTTGTTGGTATCCGCTCTGTGTGCGGAGCTCAACTCGATGAAGGCCATCGAACCTTTTCTTGTGAATCGTAAATTTGGTAGGGCCAGTATTGATTTCAATTGTGTCTTTTTTCTCCGTGACGGTAAGCTTTTCGAATTTGAACTTTGGGAGACGTCTGTCTTTTCGGATAACGAGGTACCCTCGGCTGTCTGAAAGTAGTTCGGCCCGAACCCAAGCATAAGCCCAGCGGATAGCTGCTTGGCAATCGCTTGGGCCACTGTTGTATCGACTAAGGACCTCAAATTGAGCAGGCAATGCTGTTCCACCTTTGGTCGTCACATAAAATCCTCTGAGAGAATAAAAGGAGTCTGCAGAATTGAACGCGAATGGAACTCCTATCAGTTGACCAAGTCTCTTGAGCCCAAAATCTTCCTGCACAGCAAACCTCATGCGAAATTCCTGCTGCGCTTCTGAGCAAGAATCTGGGGCAGGTAGCATTTGCAATGTGGCGGACGCATGATCCTTCGGTGGTAGGATTGATGACGGCTGCTCGTGGATCCCAGATAAGGCGGCATTATTTTCCAATCTGCGAGGGGGGCCCGATGCGAAATCAGAGGAAAGATTGCCAGGTAGGATATGACAGCTGCTAAAACCCAGACAAAAAACGAGCGGCAGCAAGATCGAACTTTCTACCAAGCGTATGGGTCTCTTGCGAGATAGCAAAGCGCTCACACCTGCTTTATACTTTGAAAACCCACGAAGACTCTAGTCACGTAGACTGCCGAAATTATTCATTAATGGTCGGCGTTTCCGCTTATCCGTAACCGCGAAGGTGATTAACCCGTCCTAGCTGCATGAACCATCGAGCCCACGCTGATTACTTTTGAAGGGTTTTCTCTGTTCGATGAATATAGTTTGGTTTTGGCCGGTTTCTTGACAGTTTTGCTTCCCGATTTAGAATCACGCTTGGATGCGAATATATGTTTGCGCATTTATCGGCGTTTTCACTTTGTCTGGCTTTGGGTTGGGCTGTGCTTCGTCGAGTCAAATGCAATTAGAGATGAGTCGATTGCGTCGTGAAGTTCGCGAAGCGCGATCGGAGTCGCGGCAACTTCGCGAAAGAGTCGATGAGCTTGATGGCCAGGTCGCTTTGCTTAGGGCGAAAAAAGGGTCGCTGCGTTCGACGAACGCTAATGAAGCAAATGCTTTGCACGCAACGGCAGCACAACCTGTGTCTAAAAAGCTCCCTAAGCTCCCTGTAGTCAAGCTCAACGCAGGGGAACAGCAAAAAACGGATGAACCGATAATGATCAAGCTCGGTCCAGCGAATACGTTACCGGTTGACCGTTCGGTTCTTTCGAAAAAAGATCCGGTCCTCACAAAAAGGCGGGTTGTCCGAAAAGCGACCAAAGCAAAAACTGAACGTGAGGCCACGAAAGAATCTGAGGCGCTTCAGTACAAGGCAGCGCTTGCGCAGCTTCGCGAGAACAAAAACCTCCAAGAATCTAGAAGACTGTTTAATTCATTTCGCAAACGACACCCAAACTCTAAATATCAGGTCAACGCGATGTACTGGCTTGCGGAAATAAGTTCTCAAACCGGGGAAGAATCCCGTGCCGTGGATGAATTCTTAGCGGTCGCAGAAATGTACCCACGTTCATCCAAAGCAGCGCATGCGTTACTGAGAGTCGGTCAACTCATGCACAAAAGAGGGGACACCACGAAGGCAAGGGAAGTTCTGTCCCGAGTGACTCAGAAATATCCGAACACCGATGCAGCAGAGGTAGCAAAGTCTACGCTGGCATCAATTGATGAGAAGGCAAAACAATGAGAAATATCAACTTACGATTCGCTCACATGCGAGCATACGGAACAGCACTGGCGGTGCTCCTGGGAACCACAATTGCATTCCATTCATTTGCACAATCTGAAGGAGAGCTTGCGCCAGCAGTAGAGGCTTCAGGAACAGTTGCGGGTACGGCTGCAGCACCCGGGGAGGCTGCGCAGGTGGAACCGCAGGTGTCGGAGACTCATGTTGTTTCTGACGGCGACACGTTGTGGGATTTGTGTACCAAGTATCTCAATAGTCCATGGTATTGGCCGAAGATTTGGAGTTACAATCCTCAGATTACAAACCCTCACTGGATCTTCCCTGGTAATGAACTGCGTTTTTATCCCAGCGACGAGAGTCTTCCAACGGCAGTCGAAGTATCGAGAGACTTGAATGCGCAAGGAAGCGATGACGACTTGGCTATCCCTGGCGAGCTTGATGTTGAAGATTTGGTTCGGTCTGTTGCTCCCGTGACGATTGAAAAGGTTCCGCAAAATTCATACATGTCTCAAAGGCGCGCTTTCGTTTCTAATGTGGACCAGGCGATGGCGGGCCAGATTACGAACGCGACTGAAGGGTCACAAATGTTATCTGATTACGATCGCGTTTATGTTCGTCTCAAGACCGCTGCGAGAAAAGGTCAAAACTACGCGATTTACCGAAATACGAAGCAGATTGTTCATCCTTTTACCGGAGAGGCGTTTGGTTATTCGGTTGAGATCTTAGGTTCTGTCACGATTGTAGAGACAAGTCCTCAGGTCGCGACTGGGGTCATACAACAGGCTTTCCGAGAAATCGAACGTGGAGACTTTGTCGGTCCGTGGCCAGAAACAGCTGGGCGTAGAATCGCTCCAAGAGCGAATGAATTCGACTTGAAAGGATACATCCTTGAGATCGCGGATAGTGGAGAACAAGAAATCGGCGAGCATCATGTCGTTTATATCGACAAAGGGCGCGCAGATGGTGTGAAGCTAGGAAACACGTTTCGGGCATTTATGCGTGGCGATGAGTACACCCGAGAGCTTGCAGGTCTTCCGAATGAAGAAGTTGGGCAGCTTATGGTTATCGACGTACAAGAAAAATCGTCGACAGCAATGGTTGTTCGCTCTTTGGTTGAATTGAGCGCTGGCCAAAAGATCGAAATGCGCAAATCAATCTAGCGCATAAAAATGACCTCCTATCTCAGCTTTCACTGTAGGATCGTCCGATTTTCATTGCTCTGAAACTTGAGCATTGACTATTTCTATGGTTTTCACCTCAATTCTTATTCTTGCGGACAAAAGTATATGATATCCAAGCAGAATGGTTAGACCAACGTTTCAAGGGCCTGAAACAGTCACCGAAAAAGCTCTATTGTCGAGGGGATTTTGTAAATGGACAGGGTCTTGATGATGGTGCCCCAATTTTCGGTATCGTGGGGACTAGAAAACCGAGTGAAGGCGGGCGGCAAATTGCCTACCAGCTTGGTTTTGACGTCGCTTCGATGGGGGGAATTGTTATCAGTGGGGGTGCGCTCGGTATAGATTCAGCGGCTCACCGAGGTTGCATCGACGGGGGTGGTGTCACCTGGGTAGTGTTACCCTCGACAGTTGACCATCCTTTACCGAGGTCTAATCAAAGATTGTTTTCGAGAGTTCTCAGTTCAGGTGGGGCTTTATTGTCCGAATTTGAAAACCCTCCGAGAGGAAAATACGCTTTTTGTACTCGAAATCGAATTATTGCGGCGCTTTGTGACGTGCTTATTGTCGTTGAGGCTTTCAAGAAGTCCGGGACCTTTTATACAATAAAGACTGCTCGAAATCTGGAACGCCCGATATTTGCGGTCCCCTGGCGCATGACGGATTCTGGAGCTTCGGTGTTTCGGCAACTTATCTTAGACGGCGCGGCTCCTCTTGGTAAGGTTAGTGAGCTATTTCGAACGTCCACTTTGTCAGTCGGGGAGCATTCACAAGAACCGAGATTGCCTACAGAAGATGCCTTAGAGCGTGAGATACTGGTAATTTTGGCTCAGCAAAGTGGTCTTTCTATCGAAGAGTTGATCTGTCGTTTGTCCACGTATCCCCGGGCAGAGATTGTTTCTTCGGTAATTGCACTGGAAATGAGAATGCTCATTCACCAGGATACATTTGGAATTTTGCGACTTTCACGGTCAATTCAGGGGGCAAAACGCTGATTTTTACCTGAGTGGCTCATCCTGTATTGTGCTTTTTTATTTGTTTCGAGACACTACAGAAGAGCAGAATATGCTCTTTTAATTCGAACGATGCCGCCTTACGGACAAGATAACAGGAACGTGCCTACTCAAAAACACGGCGAGGGTGATCGGTTGAGCGAAGACTCAGAAACGGTTCATGAAGCCATCGTCGATGATGATAAGGAGACGGCTATCGCCCACATCGAAGGTGATGCTATCCAAAAGGGCCAGCGTCGTGAACGACAAGCGTCTCCTTCCACCCATCCTGAACCTGTTTTGTCGCCTAAGGCTCAGGACTCGCAATCCGCTGACATCGCTCCTGACCCGAAAGTGGGCGAAACAGTTAAGGGCTACGAACTGGTTGAACTATTGGGAAAGGGTGGAGCAGGAACCGTTTTTCGAGCCATCCGAATTCGAGACGGCGAAATCGTTGCCCTCAAGGTTCTCGCCGCAAAAAAAATTACCCGATCTAGAGTTGTTCAAAGGTTTATTGATGAAGCCAAAACAGCGGAAAGTGTACATCACGAATGCTTAGTGAGGATGCTAGAATTCATCGAGGAGAGAAAGCCAAGACGCTTGGCCTATGCGATGGAGTACGTCCGAGGCATATCTCTACGTGCTCACCTCAAACGGTATAAGGCATTGCACCTGACAGAAGCGATTCATATCGCGAGGCAAATGAGCCATGGCGTGGGGGCTTTACATGATGCGGGAATTGTTCATCGTGATCTAAAGCCTGAAAACGTGATGATTATTGCAAAGGATGACGATGATCGTACCCCAAAAGTTAAAGTGCTTGATTTCGGTGTGGCGAAATTTTTGACTGGGGATGGTCTCGAAAGCGATGGACCTGGAACCTTCGTTGGAACGCCTCGCTACATGGCACCCGAGCAAGCGGCCGGTGGAAAGGTCGACCCGAGGTCCGACCTATTTGCCATCGGTGTTATGCTCTTTGAAATGATCACCGGTTCACGACCTCACGATGGTGATACGTTGAAATCCGTGGTGATGGCGAAGTTGCGTGGGGCTCCGCGAATTGAGGTGAACCCAGGCAAAGAAATTCTTCCGCAAGAACTGAGTGATATTGTTGATTCGTGTCTTAAGCTGAAGCCCCACGAGCGCCCCGATAGCACAGAAGAGTTTGTTCGAGTTTTGGCTTCTGCGTACTCCGTATTATCAGCGGTGGGCCCGATACGTTTAGTGGACGATGGAGCACTATCTCGAGGCGAAATAAAAGCAGTAAAGGAATCTTCGTTTTCTCGCGAGAGTCGTTCGCAGCCGGTAAAAACCCAGTCGCGTTCGACTTACATGGTGACCGGTGGTTCATCGGATGATTTTCGGAGGAAAAATAAAGCGCAGAAAAGCCGCGGAAAAGAGAAGAGACGAATTCAGCCGACACCTTTGACGGTGGAAAAAGAGCTTCGTAAAAAACAGCTTACTGCCAAGCCTGAAGTTGCAAAGCGCAAATCAAGAATGAGAAGACCCTCTATTCTTGTAATTGTATTCAGTTTGTCTGTTCTCTTGGGGATTGGTCTCTACTTTCTTGTTGAATCCGGACTCTTCCATGAGTCACAGGTCGTGCAAGTTGAGCAGGTTACGAAGAAAGTTGAACCGCCAGAGTATCCTCAACCTCACGATGTTCTGTTGGTGACTGAACCTAATGGTGTCAGAGTCGTTGTCGATGACTCTGTAGTGGGTATGACCCCGCATCGTGTCCGCGTTCCAATTGGAAAGAAAAGTCTCAAAGTGACCTTACTGACGCCGAAATATGAGCCAAAGGTGCTCACGGTTACTCGGGAAGCCCCCGATGAAATGCTGATTAAATTGTCAAAAACAGCCGAGGACTCTTCTCCGGTAAAAAAGATAGATGCAGAGAATACAGCTGAACCTGATGGAATTGAAGTCGAATAGTCCTTGAGTCGTCTTGTTTGTGAACATGACGCTTGACGACTGCCATCGAATAGCCTGATTCGTTAGAGCATGACGAAAAAAGACCCCGTTTGGATTATTGGGGCGGGGCTCGCGGGTTGCGAAACTGCAATTCAGCTCGCTCGCCGTGGTATTGATGTTCGTTTATTCGAAATGAAGCCCCAAAAAAGGACTCCGGCTCAAAGTAGCGATGGGTACGCTGAACTTGTCTGCTCGAATTCTTTTCGTTCCTCGTCATTAAGTAATGCCGTGGGAGTTATTAAGGAGGAGATGAGGCGTGTTGGCGGGGCGTTGATCCAGGCCGCCGACGAATGCCGGGTGCCTGCTGGCGATGCTTTAGCTGTAGACCGCGATAAGTTTTCGGAAGCGGTTGGCTCACTTCTCCGAGCCGAAAATCGGATAGAAATCGTTGAGGAAGAGGTAACAGAACTACCGACAGCGAAAGACGCGAAGGACGTTGTTATTGCTACTGGGCCGCTTACCGCACCGGCGTTGGCACAATCGATCGCCGAGGCCTGTGGAGATGTTTCTAAGCTTTATTTCTACGATGCTATTGCTCCAATTGTTTCAGCTGACTCTGTAGACCTTGAAAAAGCATATTTTGCATCGCGGTATGGTAAAGGAAATGCGACAGATTACCTAAACTGTCCACTGAACGAAGAACAGTACAATCTATTTGTCGATGAAGTTATCGCGGCACAAAAAGTAGATGCACATGAATTCGAAAGTGCTCATTTTTTTGAGGGATGCTTACCCATCGAAGTCATTGCCGCTCGAGGCAGAGACTCCTTACGCTTTGGGTGCATGAAACCAGTCGGTTTGGACGACCCGAGAACAGGGCGTTGGCCATACGCGGTTCTTCAGCTCCGAGCCGAAAACCTTGATAAAACAGCGTACAATCTTGTTGGGTTTCAGACCCGATTGAAGTGGGGTGACCAAAAACGCATCTTTTCAATGATTCCGGGATTAGAGAATGTTGAATTTCACCGACTTGGTCAGATACACAGGAATACTTATATCGATTCTCCTCAACTTCTTAACGAGTGGTTTCAGCTGAAAAATCAGCCACACATTAGTTTTGCAGGCCAAATTACCGGCGTCGAAGGCTACGTTGAATCAACTGCTTGTGGATTGTTGGTCGCTTGGATGATTTATGCACGACGAAATGGGTTGCCTTTGCCGATACCGCCTCCGACGACTGCTCTTGGCGCACTTCATAGCCACGTTCTCGGTAAGCGTAGAGCGGAAACCTCATCTAACGAAAACCATGTACCATCGAATATTAATTGGGGCCTTTTTCCACGCCTAGAAAAGAAAGTCCGCAAGAGCGAGCGGAAGAAATTATACGGGGAAAGAGCATTGTTTGATGTAAATGAGTGGCAAACGCGACACGGTGAGCAATTAGCGTTATAGTTCCAGGGTGTCGAAAACATTCGAAGAAGCCATTTCTGAGTTTAACGATTTTTTGACTCACGAGCGGCGAGTCTCCAAGCATACAATACGCGCATACGGTAGTGATTTAAGGGCATTTGTAAACTTTGTCCGAGAGCTTGGCTTTGAACATGGCCCGAGCCGGCTTAGTGCTGTGTATATTCGTAAATACGTAGCCGATATTCACGATTCTACTCAAGCGAGAACAAGAGCAAGAAAGCTGTCTGCCCTTCGCTCTTTTTACAAATTTTTGGTTTCGAGAGGTTGGGTAAAAGAGAATGTCGCGAGCGCAATAAGCTCTCCGAAGCTACCTCAACCATTGCCGCGAGGAATTGGTGTAGATCATGTATTCCAACTCTTAGATTCAGAAGCGCCTGATTCGAAAAATGTTCAGCTAGATACGAGAGACAAAGCCATTGCGGAGTTGCTCTATGGAGCGGGTATTCGAGCGGCCGAGTTGGTAGGCTTAGATATCGGGGATATCGATCATCGACGTGATACAATCCGTGTCCTGGGTAAAGGTCGTAAAGAACGAATTGTCCCCTTCGGTGGCAAGGTCAAAGAGAGCTTGGCGGAATGGCTAGTGGCAAGGCGAAGCCTATTAGAAAAAAGGAATCGCCTGAGCGAAGAGGCTTTATTCATCAATTTTCGTGGAGGTCGACTTTCTCCTAGAGGTTTAGCGAAACGTCTCCATCGTCGTGCGGAAAACGCAGAGATGCCCCAGCGAATCACACCGCACATGATGCGCCATAGTTTCGCTACACATCTGCTGGACGGTGGAGCCGACCTTCGTTCTATTCAAGAAATGCTAGGACACTCAAGCCTAGGCACGACTCAAAGGTACACCGCGGTATCGATTGAGCATCTCCGAAATGTTTACGATGGCGCGCATCCGCTTTCCGATGACTTCGATGCCGAGTGATCCCGAGCGCTTATAGAAAATTTTGATGGGATGAACACAGGATTGGCTTGACGATTGGTCTAGGGTGAGCAACGTACGCCAGACATGGCCTCCGACCACCAAATGCCGGCATTTCACGGCACAACAATCATTTCAGTGCGCAAGGGTAATTACGTAGCCCTCGCGGGGGATGGGCAAGTAAGTTTTGGTCAGACTGTATTGAAGTCGACCGCCAAGAAAGTTCGGCGCCTCTACAACGGTAAAGTTCTTGCCGGTTTCGCAGGCTCCACGGCTGACGCCTTTACTTTATTTGAACGCTTCGAAGGTAAGCTAAAGGAACATGGCGGGCAGCTATTACGTTCGGCTGTTGAACTAGCGAAAGACTGGAGAACGGACCGGTATTTACGTCGACTCGAAGCAATGCTGATTGTCGCGGATAAGGAAAATACTTTGGTGATCACGGGGAATGGAGATGTCCTCGAGCCAGAAGAGGGCGTGGCTGGGATTGGTAGTGGAGGCTCTATCGCTTTGGCGGCGGCGCGAGCAATGGTTCGTCACACGGATAAATCTCCAAAAGAAATTGTGGAAATAGCCTTACAGATTGCAAGCGAAGTCTGCATTTATACGAATACAGAGTTCACGATTGAGGAATTATCAGAATGAAAACATTGATTGAGCAATATGCTTTCACGCCACGTGAAACCGTCGGAGAACTTGATCGTTACATTGTCGGGCAAGACAACGCAAAACGATCAGTGGCGATCGCTTTGAGAAATCGCTGGCGCCGACAACGTGTTCCAGAGGAAATGCAAGCGGACATCGTTCCGAAAAACATCTTAATGATAGGTCCCACTGGCGTAGGAAAGACTGAGATTGCAAGAAGATTAGCAAAGCTCATTCAGGCCCCCTTTGTAAAAGTCGAGGCATCTAAATTCACTGAGGTCGGATATGTGGGGAGAGATGTAGAGTCGATGATTCGCGATTTGATGGAAGAAGGTATAAACCTGGAACGTGAAATCGCTGAAATTGAGGTCCAAGGAAAAGCGGCCAAAGCCACAGAAGAACGCCTTTTAGACCTGCTGCTTCCGCCGTCGTCTTCATCTTCGGAAGGTAGAAGTTTTGAGTCTACACTAGACAACCCAAACCCGTCTCAAAGCCCATCGGAAGAGTCCTCGAAGACGAGAGAGACGTTTCGACGGATGTTGAGAGAAGGCAAACTGGATGAACGAGAAGTCGAACTAGAAGTTTCTGCCCGCGCACCGATGTCCACGATTCAGAACTTTAGTAGTGACGGCGTGCAGGACATGGTTTTTCAAATTCAAGATATGATGGGTATGAAGGGCGGGCCTAAGAAGAGAAGAAAACTTACAATTTTGGAGGCTCGCGAACATATCGAGAAAGAAGAAGCTGAAAAGCTCGTTGATAATGATAAAATTCAGCGGAAAGCGCTGGTCAGAGTTCAGGAAAGCGGCATTGTTTTCATCGATGAAGTAGATAAGATCGTCGGTGGGCAGACAAAATCACGTGGTGGAAATGGGCCAGATGTGTCTCGAGAAGGAGTACAGCGAGATTTATTGCCTATCGTTGAGGGCTCTACCGTTACGACAAAGCACGGACGCGTCAAAACAGACCACATCTTGTTTGTAGCAGCGGGCGCTTTTCATCAATCGAAGCCATCTGATTTAATCCCGGAGCTTCAAGGCCGATTCCCGATTCGTGTCGAGCTTGATGCCTTGAAGAAAGAAGATTTCATTCGAATCCTTCAGGAACCGAAGAATTCCCTCGTTCGGCAATATATTGCGCTTATGGAGACGGAAGGTGTTCGCTTGAGTTTCACGGATGACGCGATCGAGCGAATTGCGCACTTCGCAGCGCAGGCGAATGAGCAAATCGAGAATATTGGCGCTCGCCGTTTACATACAATTTTAGAAACCCTGCTTGAGGAGCTTTCATTTACTGCGCCGGAACAAAAAAATCAGGCAGTTGAGATCAGCGCACAAATGGTCGAAGAAAAACTCTCTTCTATTCTGGAATCAGAAGATTTATCTCGATTTGTCTTGTAGTATAAATCTACGATGATTAATTCAAGTTGGAAAGATCGGGCAACTGAAGCCTTTACTCCAAACTATCGGCCAGCTCCGTTGTTATTGGAAAGAGGTGAGGGCGTTCATATATTTGATGCTGAAGGTAATCAATTCCTGGACATGATTTCCGGTATCGCCGTCAGTGCTTTAGGACATAATCACCCGAAACTGATATCTGCTATCGTTGAGCAGACGAAGAAAATCTTACACACGTCGAACTTATATCTCAATCGGCCTTCGATTGAGCTTGCAGAACTTATGTGTGCTTCTGGCTTTTTCGATGGCGTTTATTTTTGTAATTCAGGTGCGGAAGCGAATGAAGCGGCGATTAAACTGGCCCGAAAATACGCTCACGATAGAGGACACAACGAAAGAAATGAAATCGTGAGCTTTGTGGGTTCTTTTCATGGGCGGACTTTTGCAGCACTCACTGCGACGGCTCAACCTAAATATCATATCGGATTTCAGCCATTGCCTGAAGGTTTCCGTTACCTCCCGTTTGATGATGTTTCCGTGCTTGAAGAAGGCATCACTGAACGCACAGCAGGAGTCATTATCGAGCCAATGCAGGGAGAAGGTGGAGTCCGTGTCCCGACACCGGGTTTTCTAAAATCGATCCGAGATCGTTGTAACGAGGTTGGAGCTGTCCTTATATTTGACGAAGTACAAGTAGGAGTGGGTCGCACAGGTCATGTGTTTGCCCACCAGTTTGAGAATGTGGAACCAGACATTATGACACTCGCCAAGGGAATCGGTGCAGGTCTTCCACTCGGCGCCATGGTTGCTACGAAGGAAGTCGGGGCTTCACTGTCCTATGGGAGCCACGCCACGACTTACGGAGGAAACCCGGTGGCTTGTGTCGCTGGTAAAGTTGTTTTCGAGGCGCTCAGCGAACCGTCATTCCTTGCGAATGTGACGGCTCGAGGAGAGCAGCTGATGGTAGGGTTACGAAAGATAGATGAAAAATATGAATGTTTTCAGGAGGTAAGAGGACGAGGCCTACTGGTTGGGGCAGAGTTAAAGCCCGAGTTACACTTCGACGCGAAAGCTTTGGTGGGAGAATGCAGAAACCGTGGCATTCTCAGTCATATTGCGGGGCTTCAAGTTTTTCGGCTGGCTCCACCCCTGATTCTTGATGAATCTCACGTCGACACCGCTCTGTCAGTGTTCGAAAGCTCGATCGACAAACTCATGAATGATTTCAGCCCAGTAGCTTGACGCTCTCCCTTGTCGATGGAAACCTTGGGTCGCGTGAGTGGTCTTAGGTTGATAAATTGCCTCTCCCACTTTGATGGAGAACCGAACTAGCCGTGGTCAATCCAACAGAGCCAATACCAGAGCTGCTGGCTGGGGTCGATCTAACGAAGGCAAATATTACCGTAGAGGATGCTTTTGTTGCGTCCCGAATCGATGGTCGAAGCGGAGTGAGTCAACTTGCAACTCTAATTGGCAAGAATGTAGGCGAGACGAAAACTATACTTACTCGTCTGGCGCGAGCCGGTATCATTTCGTTTGGAAATATATCTGCCGAAAAACCAAAGCCGAAACCGGCTAAACCAGGTGATGATGGAGACTATGGTTCCTTTATATTTCCAGCGAATCTAATAATGGAACCTTGTGAGTTAGACGAAGCAAACCGAAAACGTATTATTTGGACGCACGAACATCTAGAGGGGTGGAATCATTACGAGCTGTTACAGGTATCTCATCGCGCGGAAGCTTCAGAGATTAAGAAAAGCTATTTTATGCGAAGCAAAGAATGGCATCCAGACCGATTCCCAAGGGGTAACTTAGGTTCATTCAAGCGAATGATCGAAGTTATCTATAAGCAAATCAACGAAGCGTACCGAGTCCTATCAAAGCCTGAGAAACGCAAGGAATACGATGAAACCTGTGTGTTCGAGTTTTCGGCTGAAGAACTCGATGAAATGATGCGTGTAAAAAAAGATGAAGAACGCGCAAAACGCCACAAAGAACAAGTTCGCAAACGGCGGTTGAAAAATAACCCTGTTCGTCAACGGATGCTGCAGGCAAAAAAGTTTTACGAAGAAGCCCTCGACCTCGAATCAGCGGGGCGAACTATGGATGCGCTTCGCTCGGTTCAAATGGCTGTTACGTACGATAGTAACCGGCCAGAGTACCAGGAACTTGTGGCACGACTTCGAGACAATGCTGGAGAGCATCGAATTCAGAAATTCCTCAGAAAAGGGAGCAAGTACGAAGCGACCCTTGTTTGGGATGACGCAATCGATATGTTCGAAGAGGCAGTTCGGATTGCACCAAATAGCGGTAAAGCGAGGCTCCGTCTCGCATACAATTTACTCATGGGTGGACGAGATGCGCAGGTGGCGCTTGGACATGCGCAGCGCGCAGTAGCATTATTACCCGAAGAGGCTGAAGCATTTTATGTGCTTGGTAGACTTTATGAGAAAGTATCGATGGATAAGTTAGCGAAACGTGCTTACGAGCAAGCACTCAAATTTCGCCCAACATATGTCGAAGTAAAAAAGAGACTCAAACGCTTGAAGTGGGGCATATAGACTCGGCACAAAGAGTGTTAAAGGCAAAATAATATGGAAGAAGAAACCGTCATAGGAATTGATTTAGGTACGACAAATTCGTGCGTGGCTGTTGTGGACAATGGTGTGCCAAAAGTTATCCCGAACCGGGGTGGATATCGAACAACTCCATCTGTTGTAGCGATTGCAGACTCTGGGCGTAGGATGATCGGGCATGTTGCAAAACGGCAATCTATTATCAACGCGGAGAATACCGTCTACGCTGCAAAGCGTCTGATTGGTCGAAGATGGGATACGCCTGAGATCAAGGAGGCTATAGAAACCTGCCCTTATCATATTACCGAAGGGCCACACCAAGATGTGCGAATTGAGCTGCGCGGAAAGATGTACAGTTTGTCTGAAATCAGCTCAATGATACTAAGTGAAATGAAGCTCATTGCGGACCAAAACCTTGGACACGAAGTGAGCAAGGCTGTGATAACTGTCCCAGCTTATTTCAATGATAACCAACGTCAAGCGACCAAAGACGCGGGCCGTATTGCGGGTCTTGATGTTGTACGAATTATCAACGAGCCGACTGCTGCAGCTTTAGCGTATGGCTACGGTAAAACAATCAACCGAAAAGTAGCTGTGTTCGACTTAGGTGGCGGTACTTTCGATATTTCGGTGCTTGAGATTGGGAATGGCGTTTTCGAAGTACTCGCTACCTCAGGGGACACTCTTCTCGGTGGCGAAGATTTTGATTACCGAATCATTGAATGGCTCGTCTTTGCATTTTTGAAAGAACACGAGATTGATCTACGGAAAGATCGAATGGCGTTTCAGCGTCTGAAAGATGCAGCTGAAAAAGCAAAGTGTGAGCTATCCGTAGCACCCCAGACAGAAATAAACCTGCCATTCATAATTTCGACAGGTAATAACGACGCTTTACATCTCCAAAAAACACTGACTCGAGACATATTCAATGATCTTGTTTCAGACCTTTGCGAGAGGTGTATACAGATTTGCCAAAAAACTCTGGAAACCGCACGACTGGACAAGGGTGACCTCGATGACGTTATTCTTGTCGGCGGTCAAACGAGAACCCCACGTATTCAGGAGATGTGCAAAGAGTATTTTGGTCTACCGCCTTCCAGAAGTGTTCACCCAGATGAAGTTGTAGCGCTGGGTGCTGCGATTCAGGGTGCTGCGTTACTCGACGAAAGAAGTGAAGTACTTCTCTTAGATGTGACTCCCCACAACCTCGGAATCATGATTGCGGAAGGCTACTTCCAGACAATTATCGAAAAAAACACGACCGTCCCCACTGACCAGGGAAAAATATTTACGACTGTTCGCGATAACCAAACAACAGTAAGGATTATGGTCTTTCAGGGTGACTCAAACCGAGCCGAAGAAAACGAGCTCTTGGGTGAGTTCTTGTTGTCGGGTCTTCGCGAGGCTCCTCGCGGGCAAGTCGAAGTTGAAGTGACGTTCGAAATTTCAGCGGACGGTATAGTATCGGTCTCTGCTCGAGATCTTGAGACTGATGTTCAACAAAGCATTACTGTGACTGCATCTTCTGGTCTCACAGAAGAAGAGATTCGTCAGATGACGGAAGAAGCAGAAGAATACGCAGTAGGTGTAAAAACCTCCGATGCGTTCAGTGAAGCAAAGGCTGAGCTCGAAGCATTACTGCGCGAAATTGATGATTTGGTTCCCAAGGTAGAGGCTGTGATTTCCGGATCTGAATTTGGTCAGGATGCCCTTAGAAAAGTGTCAGAGACTGTAGAAAGAGCACGTGGTGCCATTGAGACGGGCGACAAAGCTCCTGTCGACGAAAGCAAAGCTGCAGTTGAAAGAACATTAAAGATGCTCCGAGGCGTGGCGCAGAAGTTAGGCTAGTTGAAAAAATAGAGTTCGAAACAAGTTGTGCTTTCTGTTGATGGTTTAACGTAGCGTATGAATCAATATGGATGATTTGAGCGACACTGCTAGCTTAGAGGTGAGTTCAGATACTCTTAGTTCTCTTCGACTACAGTCTTCCGATTCTTCTTACGTTCGAATGGCCAATGAGGGTGTGCTTGATCGTTCGAGAATTCTCGAAAGTTTTCAGCAAGAGCTGCAATATGCTCAAAAACTTTCCAGTCAGTTTATCCTGGTTCCAAAGATTGAAAAGTTAAACAGTGAGACAGTTTCATTACGTTACCAGCCTGGTCCACACCTTAACCTTGCTGAGATCGTTGAGCGGGTCAGCCAAGATGAACATAACTGGGACGTGAGCTCAGCGTTTGTTGTACTCCAAGATATCTTCAGAGCATTGGAGAGAGTTCATGAATGTCCGTCGGAGCGGGCAGGTGAGTCCGTGACTCATTGGGGACATGGATGCTTCGGTCTAGGAAGGGTTATTGTTGTATCGAACGGCTTGGCTCAATTGCTCGATGTCCGCTTTCCCGCCACGGGACTGCCGGAGACCATGACCCCAAAAAGTTTGCCTTTTCGCGCTCCCGAATTCAATTTAGCGATTTCTAAAGGTACTCCGATGATGGATGTTTTTTCTGTCGCGGCCGTGGCTCTACTGGTGATAGCACCAAAACTTTATCCAAAAATTTCGATGCAGACGGATTTCAGCAACTTAGTAAATTCACGGGAAGCAGAAAACGAATTTGCAGAACTCAAATTAAGACCAATATTGCATTGTCTGCAGCGCGCTTTAACCACCAGCATTCAAGAACGATTTGATTCGCTGAGTGCTTTTAGAAAAACATTGGAGGAGCATTGGCCGATGTCGCCAGCCGAGACGGAAATAGGACGGATCGGCCTTCGTAAATTTTTCGGAGACGAACCCGATTCGACCGAATCGAGTGACCCAGTCTCAACACCCGGTGAAATCGTGAGTGCCTCTGGTCTTGCTCTTGCAAACGAAACGCTGCAACCAATTATTGAGAAATTCAGCGTGCCGACAGAATTTCGAGATAACGAAGAACCGGTGACAGACCTTGTGTCGCCCGCCGAATTAGCGGCTCTTGAGGCAAAGGCGCAAAAGAAGAAACCCAAACAAAAGTTGGTACCACTTCGTCCTGATGAGCTGGTGTGCTCTTCTGCTATGGATGTTTCTGACAAGCTGCCGAGTGATTTTTTGGAGGTAAAACCGGAAAGGGACCTCACGGCAGAAATTGAAAATGCAATTGAATCGATAGATTTCACCAAAGACGAACGTCCAGTGGGGAAATCCGTTGAACTTCCATGGACGGCGAACGAAAAGTCCTCAGAGATAGCTGCTCGAGCAGTGAATACTAATTTTGAGACCGATTCCAGCGCCGACGTTAAACAAGCCATGTCACCAGCTACGGAGGAAATATCACTTGAATTAGACGAAAAGATGAACATTCTTGAGCATAATCGGTTGCGTGCAAAAGAATTGAAAATCCGAGGTGAGCGGCTGCAAAAGCGTCGCGAGGATTTTGCTAGGCGACGCTTTAACCGCGTTGCAACAGGGGCATTGGTTTTTTTTACTGCTTTATTGGGCTTGGCTTACGCATATAAGTCGTCGCCAAAAGCTCGTAATGCGGTGGAGAACATTTGGTCGAAAACGAAATCTAAGCTTGGATTAACTGAAAGCAGAGCGAAGGTATGGATTGAAACGGAACATCCGAAAAATTCCTCGAAGAAGTGATTAGGAATAACCACTATGAGTCTTTCGTCTTCTCAGGGGATGCTGCGCATAAAATAGAGTTCAATGGGTTGCCTTAACACCTTGAGGATAATGGCTCGAGAGGGGAGCAATTTCTCGGCAAATCACAGGTAAGATTGGGAAATTTCGTGTCGTCTAGGTCGTTTCTTTGTGTTACCCCCACCGAAGCTGACCGCATTTAGAAGTTTCCCCTAGAATGCACAGGCTAATGCAAACGCATGACACGCAGATACTTTCACAATCTTCGCCTGATCTTGACGCTTCTGGCGCTCAACGTTTGCGTGACCTTAGGGACACTTTCTGAGGCCAGGGCGGATGAGCTTTCAGTCGTTCAAATCAAATTTGAAGGTTTGCGGCGAGTTGAGGCCGATGCGGTCAAGCTTATACTCAATTCTCGAACGGGCTTTTCTTTCTCACAAGAGAAAGTCAGCAGCGATATCAAAGCCATCTACGGTATGGGTTACTTTTCGGATGTTTCGGTATTTGCTCAAGCGGTCAAGCCTGGCTCTGTTCGTCTTATTTATAAAGTCGTCGAAAAACCAGCGGTGCGAAAAGTTCTCATTGAAGGTAATGATAATGTTTCCGACGACGACATCAAGGAAGTCATTGATATCAAACCTTTCACGATTCTAAGCGAGTCGAAGATAAAAAGGAACGTCCAAAAGATTCGAGACCATCTCACTGAGAAAGGTTATTTCTTAGCGGACGTTAACTATCGGGTAGATCAAACAGGCAAAAGTGAAGTGACCGTCGTTTTCGAGATTACTGAAAACGCAAAAGTTGAAGTTCGTAGCATTAGCTTCGTAGGGAATAAAAGTATCGACGCGGAAACGCTACGTTCGTCGATGGCTACCCGAGTAGGAGACTGGATTTCTTTTCTCACCGATGGCGGAACCTATCGGGAAGAAGTTTTTGAAATTGATCTGCTGCGCTTGAGTAGCCAATATTTTGACCGCGGCTATATCAACGTAAAAGTAGGCTCGCCAGATGTAGAAATCAGTCCCGATCGTCGTTATCTTTATATTTCGATAAACATCGATGAGGGCAAACAATTTAGAATCGGCAAACTATCATTCTCGGGGGATTTTCCGAAGGATGAGAATCACAAGAATAAGATTTCCTCGAAAGAAGGCGAGATTTTCAATCGAACAATTTTGGGGCAAGATCTATTAAAGCTCAAATCGATTTTTGAAGATAAAGGCTATGCTTACGCGAATTTGACCCCGCTCACAGCCATTGACGCTGAAAAGAAAACTGTAAGCCTTACATTTGATGCGCAACAAGGTGAGAAAGTCTTTTATGAACGAATAAATATAGTCGGTAATACAAAAACTAGAGATAAAGTCATTCGCCGTGAACTTAGAATTTATGAAGGCGAACTGACCAGCTCAAGTTTGAAAGACTTGTCACAGCGAAGGGTTCAAGCATTAGGATATTTTGAGACGGTTGAGGTTAAGACGCGCAAAGGAAGCTCGGATAATCAGCAGATTGTAGACGTCGAGATCAAGGAAAAGGCGACTGGTACTTTTCAGATTGGAGCAGGCTTTTCATCTCAAGAAAGCTTTATCGCGACAGCGCAGATCAGCCAGCAGAACTTCTTAGGTCACGGTCAACTCGTATCTTTGTCTGCGTCTTTGTCTGCACTGAGGCAGTTATTCCAGTTTCGATTTGTAGAGCCTTATTTGTTCGATACAGAATGGACTCTGAGTACAAACGCGTTCAACACGGAGACTCAATTTCGTTCATTCTTGAGGACGTCGAGTGGTGGGGAGATAAGTCTAGGGCATCCAATCACGGATGATATACGTGGGTTTCTGGCGTATAAGCTAGAATTTGTCCGAAGTCGTGGTGCGGATGGTTTGATATTTCAGCCAGCGTTTGCTTCACTAAATAACTCGGGCCGGATTTCGTCTCTCGGCACAACCATCACTTACGACACGAGAAATAATCGATTGTTTCCAACCGCCGGTACGTACGTTGCGGGTTCGGTGGATGTTTCGGATACACTTTTGGGCGCAACGGAGACTCGAGCGTTCCAAAAGTATAGAATATTTTCACGTAATTACTTTCCACTACCGTTTGGATTCGTTGGAAAGTTTGCGGCTCGCGTAGGCTTTATCAATACGTTGTCTCAGCTGGGCTTATCTCCCTCCGAAAAGTTCATAATGGGTGGAATCAATACGATTCGAGGTTATGCTCCTTTTTCTATCGGTCCGGCGAGGATGGCGACCCGTAATGACCGCGGTACAAATTTGTATGACCCGTACTCACCGACGGTGAGTTTTGTTGAAGGCGGAAATAAAGAAGTTCTGTTCAATGTCGAAATCGAATTTCCGTTATTTGCTGCGGCAGGAATCAGGGGTGTTCTTTTTGCTGATGCTGGAAATGTGTACGCGGAAGACGAGAATTTATTTTATCTTGATGGAAAGGCGCGCGAACCGCTCTTAGAGCAATTGCCGTTCGACCCGTCTAGTCTACCTGCAGGCATGTTCTGGTCCGTTGGATTTGGTTTCCGATGGTTCTCGCCGATTGGTCCTTTGCGGTTCGAATGGGGGGTGCCGCTGACGCGGCGTCCAACGGATGATACCGGTCCACTGTTTGAATTTAGTATTGGGAATGTATTTTGATGAGAGTTCTCAAACTTGAAGGCTCTCCGAAAAACATGGGTGAGTGTTTCGGAGAAACATGCCGAGACGAGATTCAGGATTTTTACGCTCGACGAGTGCAAAATGCGATACACCAAGCGAAGAAATATGGTGCGAGAGATTTATGTGAGGAACAGGTTCTTGCGGTAGCGAAAGAATGCCTGAAATTTAGCGAGGGCTTTGATCCCGATGGGCACCAAGAACTGGTAGCGATGGCACGTGCTGCAAACCTGGCTCCTGAAATGATTTGGGCGCTAAACGGGCTTACCGACCTTCGCGATATTCTCGCTTGGGGTGACTTGTCGATCTATACGGGCGGATGCTCGTCCTTCATTGTGAAAGGTGATAAAACTTCGAATGGAAAAACGCTGTGCGGGCAAACATGGGACTTAGCAACGGACAATATGCCCTTCGTTTTAGGAATACATCGCGTACCAAACGATGCGCCTCAAACCTGGTCACTTACGACCGCTGGGTGTCTTTCGCTCATCGGAATGAATGAACAAGGAATTTCGATTGGAACTACAAACCTAAGAACGCGAGATGCCCAACGAGGCGTTTGTTATTTATCCATCATTCACAAAGTTTTATCTTGCCGTGATATCGAAAGTGCGGTCGACACAGTGACGAACGCCGTGAGAGCCGGAGGGCATTATTATTATATCTGTGATGCTACTGGGCAATCTTTTGCGGTTGAATGCTCTGCAAAGCAATATGAACTCACCGCCGTCGAGCAGGGGTTTCATGTTGAGTGTAATCATATACTGACTGAAAAATTACTAGTTTTGGAAGCAGACACGCCGAAGAATTCATCTTTGTGTCGTATCTCGAGGATGAATCAGCTAATTTCATCGGCACCTCCTGAGAGTTTATCGCCAGAAAAAATGATCGAGTTTTTGTCTGACCACGAAGATGGTCCGGGAGCAATTTGTAGACACGACCTAGATGATGTGAGCTCAAATGGGGCTGTTGTAATGTCACCAGAAATTGGCCTAATGAAGGCTTGCCACGGCTATCCGTGTGAGGCGGAGTGGACGGACCTCGTTTCTTAGCCATTGATGTGTTAAAGAATAACGACTTGGAACCAGGTATGGGTATGAAAACTGAAAGAGGAATTCTGAATTTGAAAGTAGCCGGCGGGATCATCGTTATATTTACGTTCGCGCTTACCTTATCTGCTTCGTCGAATTGTTTTGCACAAAAGCCACCCCGGAAGGCTAAAATGCGAGCAGTGGAGCGAGGATTATTCTCTGAGGTGAATGTTGGTTTCACGCAAATGGTAACGAATCCAAAAGAAGGTAACTTTTCATCTGGAGTAGGTGTTAGTACGTATTTTGGTTACGATGTAAGCCCGTTTTTCTCGTTGTTGGTGGGCGCTGACGTGATTTCGTCGTCCGGTCAGGGGGAAACATTGGTCGAACAATCAGATGGACTCTGGTTGATCCCTACGGTGCAAATGCAACTTGCTTTAGTAACCACTCTTAGACATTTCGTCTGGGCACGAGCGGGCGCAGGATGGAGTTTTGTAGAGCCTTCCGAAGTTGAAGGTGTTAAAGTTGCAGGCGAACCAGGTCTAACCGTGGGGGCTTCTATGAGCTACGAGTATCACACTCGTCTTCGTCGATTTGCTATCGGTGCAAGACTCGGCGCGATTGCTCTTGGTGGGGCTGACTGGGCAGTCGCCATACAAGCGCTTCCGTATCTTCGATACACATTCTGACGTAAAATTTGAACCGACGAAAAAACGAGTGTTCGGCGGTTTGACGCTGGTTAATCGGGCGGATAGTCTCCGCTATAATGCCTGTTATATCAACGAGTTCGGGTCTGATTCAGTCTCTCCCTTTTGATGTGGAGCGCCTGTTTGACGAGAGCAGTAATCTTTCACTTGCTGCGGTCAATCAAATTGAAACAGAGCTTTCTGAAACGCAAGATTGGTCATCACTTCGCCGGCTCTACGAGTTTGCTGTTCAGCTGGGACATGACGCGGAAGTTGGTCGCCAACTGATGGTGAAAGCTGGCTTGGTTTGTCTCGAGCAGCTTGGTGACGGTGTAACGGCCGAGGCTTACTTTCGCAGAGTGCTTGCGACGGACCCAGGTAATTATGCGGCACTGGATGCTTACGCCGAGCTTTGCGCTGCGCAAGGCCGGTACGAAGAGTCGGCCGATTATTTCGATGCAGCGATAGCGCAAGCACCCGATTTTGAGAAAGTAGATATCTGCCTGCGATTGGCCGAGGTTTGTGAGCACGAGCTTCTAAAGGGGCAGCGTGCGATAGATGCTTTGGAATTTGCGTATTCAATCGACCCAAGCCGAGTAGATACCTTGCGAATGGCTCGAAAGAGTCTGACACGGCAGGGGCGTTTTCTCGAAGCTAAAGCGGCTCTCAATGCTGAATATATTGCTGTCGAATCTGCGGACGGGATTACCAATGATATGCGTGCAAGTTTTGCGCTCTTGTTTCGTGAGCTAGGACTTGAGCTTAGTCGAACGTCACTAGATATGGAGGCTGCGCGTTCTTGTCTAGAGAGTGCACGGGCGCTTGGTGATATCAGAGCGTTGAGCTATCTCGATGATCTTCGGTATCGAGAACTGAGTTATCAAGCGTATGCAGAAGAATTGATTAGAAAGGCAACCTCGACTGGTTGTCCATTGGATGCTGCTGCGTATTTTGTCGAGGCGGCGGAATTATACTACGCGGTTGGACACGACTTGCTCAGAAGTGAAGCTTGTATCGAAAGAGCATTGTCGGTCGTACCTGGCTTCCCAGGAGTTCTGAAATATCTCGAAAGAGCTTATGGTAGCCAGGCTGAGACAGCTGAATTGTATCGAGAACGTCTCCAGCGACTGCTTGAGGAGGCCACAGATGTCGACTTCGAAATCGAGTTGTTACAAAGGCTAGCGACTTTAGCTCACACGCCACCAGATGAAAATGAAGATGAGCTTGCATCGCAAATCGAAGCGTATGAAAAACTTATCGAATTGGCTCCTTCACATAGTGAGTCGATAGATGCATTACTCGACATATGGGAAGACAGTGGAGAACCTGAGAAAGCGATTGAAGTTCTCACGCAATATCTTCAGGCGGTCACTTCGAATGAGATTCGGGTGTCTGCGCATATCCGTTTAGGTCAAATTTATTTGGAAGGCCTTGGAAAAGTCGAGGAAGCAACGCGGCAGTTTCAGGCTGCGTTAGTGTTGGAGCCCAAAAACTTCAGCGCAGCGAGTGCACTTCGAGCTATTTATCTTGATTCGAACGAAGACAAACCTCTCCTTGAGTGTCTGGATATTTTGCTCGATTTCGCTCCCGACTTACAAAGCAGAGTCAGTCTAATCAATGAGATGCTCGATGTTGCACAGAGAGTTTCTGAATTTGCCGTATTTGATACGAAGCGAAAATTGTTCCTCTTTCAACCCGAAACAGAGGGTCTAAGAGACGAACTTGACGCGCTCGCGGAGTCGAATCAAAGCCGTTATTTGTGGATCGACACATTGATTCAAACTGCTCAGGCTCATTTCGGCACAATCGGAGCGAGCTTGTGGGTGCATGTTGGTGATTGGCTCGTCAACGCCTTTCACCGTTCTTCCGACGCGATCGACGCTTATCGGCAAGCATTGAGCCGAGTAGAAAACTTTGAAGCAGCGCTTGAAGCATTAGACAGACTCAACGCCGAGAAGTCTGACCCGCAGGGAACAGCGGCTCAACTTGAGGCTGCGCTTCAAGCGGCTACTGAGCCATTTGAGCAGGCGAGGATTCTCGACCACCTGACTGCGATAAATCTCGAACAACTTGAGAGTCCGGAAACGGCGCTTGGCTACGCGCAACGACTAAAGGAACTAGATTTCGAATCAGCAAAGGCCACTGCGCTCATAAAGCTTCAACGAGTGTACGAAAAAACAGAAGATTGGGAGTCGCTCGCCGACACTCTTGAGCAAAGGGAGCGTTATCTGACTCACTTAGCGAAGGCTGAAATACAATTTGAGCGTGGAAAACTTCTTCTCCAGAAACTGAACAAACGAGAACTCGCCGCAGAAGTACTCATTGAGGCTTATCCTGTGCTCACTGAGGTCGTCGAAATTGTAGACCTTCTGTATGTCATAGCGCAGTCCGGTGTACAAACGGAACGCATTGCTAATCTGATAGAACCGCGTTTAGGGCAATTAGCTGATTTCGGACGGCAAGCCACGATACTTGCCCTTCAATTAGAATTGGAACAGGACGCTGAGGCCAAGGCTCGTATCGCTTTGAGACTCGGGCGGATTCACGCAGATCGCCTTAGGGACTTAGAAAGTGCTTTAGCGGTATGGTCAGATTCCATTGGAGGAACAACTCTAGATTCTCGTCTCTTATCGGCGGTTTTGAGGAGTGCGGATACAAAAGAACTTGCTAGGCAAGCTTCTGATGCATTGCGGGTCGCTGCTGACCGAGTCGAAGGGGCGTTAAGGTCGCTTATACAATCGACCAGAGGTACGGTACTCGCACAGACGTTCGGATTAAATGATGAGGTGAAATCTGTTTTTTGGGAAGTTCTCTCTGAGGACCTTCAAAACAAGGCTGCTCTGAATGGCTTCTTAGGTTGTTCCGTCGCTGAGGGCTCAGTTTCAGAGTCGCTTGCCGAACTCACATCTCGAGACCTTTGGTCTTCGGAGGGGATTCAAGCAGAGGAGGCGCTCGCTTCTGTCCTAGTATTGGCCGCGGAGCAGGGTGTGACAGGCGATTGGCTGGATTCCTTGATTGAAACCGTGAGGAATTCGAGAATCGATTCAGCTCGAGTTATGCTTGCTCTTTATACTCTTGGACAACGAAGTGCCGATGTCATTAAAGATCAGGTCTGGATTCAGGTAGATGATTCTGGTGTCTCAGAACCGGTAAAATCTAGCCTTAGAATGAAAAAAGCCGTGTCGTATCTTGGGACAGAGGCTTTTTCGGAAGCATTGTCAGAGATTCGTGAGGGGCTGATTATCTGGCCCGTTAACCGCGAGGCAAAGAGTCTTCTTGAAGTTTTAGTAAACAAAAAAGAGTTTTTTGCAGAGGCGGCAGATTTGCTGACGGACCTCACTCAAAGACTCGAGGATAAGTCCGCTCAAGTGAAAGTTCTTCGTGCTCGTGCGCTTCATGCTGAGAGCGATGCAGAGGAAAAGGAGCTTTACACTGATCTGGCGCGCTTGCAGGGAGGGGAACTGGCGTCTCCTATCGCTGCCCATAGAACAATGGTGGAAGCACATGAGAGAGGTCTTCTCGTTGCCGATGATTATTACGAGTTTTGCGTATCTGCGTTACGGGCGGAGTGTTTGGATAAAATTGAGGAACTCGCTCAGCACTCAGATGACCTCAACCTCAAAAGAGAATTAGCAAGATTCTTCGAAGGGGTTGCATGGGACCTGCACAAATCTCGAGCTTATTGGCAAAAAATTGTGGAACTTGAACCAGACGACGCAGAAGCCATTTCTGCCATCAAAAGGCTAGAGTCGCATGACGAATCCGTTGCGACGATTGGCGAGATGCTCGAGGAGCGCGGCGAGAGCAGTGAAGAACTCGAGGAAGCTATGCTTTATTATCTACGAGCTGCTTCGGTGTTTGGTTCCGACGCTCAACTCGCCGGAAAGGCAAGAGAAACACTTGAAAAAGCCTTCGATTTAGCCCCAGGAGATTTATACGCGTTACAGGCCGGCAGCAAAATATTGTCTAAGGTCGGAACCGTCGAAGAAGCTGAACAATTCTTGTCGGGCGCTATCGAAGCGACTCAAGAACCATCTCGTATAGCCTGCCTAAATGTATTTTTAGGCGAAGTTCTTCATTCTGCTGGTAATGTGCAACAGGCTGCTGAACGGTACAGCAAAGCGTTGAGCTTTGATTCGTCACATCATTCTGCAGTCGAAGCGGTAGAAGAGCTTATGAGTTCCGGCGATAGCTCGCAGGTTACCGCTATTGTTGAAGCGCGTGTTCGAGCAAAAGGCGACTGGAAAGCTTTGGTTGATATTTATCAATCGGTTGTCGACGATACGCAGGATGATAGACGAAAAGTAGAGCATCTTAATGCGATTCGGAAAATAAAAGAAACGACAATGACTGACGCTTCGGGAGCATTTGAAGCGGCTGCTCAGGCGTTTCGTGTGCTGCCTGAAAACGACCACATTGCCAACACTGTATCACGTCTTGCGTCAGAAACCGGCAGATCGGATGAATGGATGCGTTTGCTTGTCGAGCGCGCTGAGAAACTCCCTGAAAACGATCCTCAACGGAGAGACCTGCGTAAGCGTGTGGCTCAATTCTACGAAAATGAACTCGGTGACAAGGAAGAGTCTTTACGTTCCTGGCAAGAACTTCTGTTAGAATGGCCAGAGAATTACGATGCGTTGGACGCAATTACTCGCATTGGAGGTGAACTCGGTGATGAGCTGGCTGTGTCATCCGCCTTTGAGAGGTTAGCCTCGTTACAGGAAGATAGAGGTACCCGAATTGAATACTTACGAGCGGCAGCTTCGCTGGTCGAGAATAGAGAAGAAAAGTACGTAGACGCAACGACTCTCTATCGAAAAATATTGGATGAGGAACCAGACGATATTCACGCTCTCGAGAAACTTGACGGCCTTCTCGTTCGTCTTGAACTATATGATGAACTTCAGTCAATTATTCTCCGTAGGCTCGATTTTGCGAACACTGTCTCTGAACAGGGTGTTCTAAAATCTCGTTATGGAAGACTATGTGTCGAGAAACTGGGACTGCACATAGAAGGTGTAGAAAATCTGAAAACAGTGGTCGATTGGAGACATCTTGATGGTCTCGAATCGGCGGCGGATGTTTCGTCACGTTCGTTGTTTGGTCTCATGACTGCTGTGGAGGATGATAATCTAGGTCTAGCGATTCAATGCGCTAATATCATTGAGCCCTATTGGGCTGAAATCGAGGACTTTGAGAAGGTTATTCGGTGCAAAGAGGTTCGCGCCAGCGCCCAGGATAGTGATATTAAAGCTGCTTTGATTCAAGAGTGTGCACAGATTTTCGAAGATAAGTTAAATGAGCCAGAACAAGCCTATACATTGTTAGCGAAATATCTTGATGAGAGGCTGCACGATGATGCTTGGGTCGATGATTTGCAAAGAATTAGTTCTCTACTTAATCGTGACAGTGAACTCGCAAAAGCCTTAAGAGAGGCCCTTTTATCGGATGACAGTCACCAAGCCTTTGAAGAACAATGGTTTCGACTTGCACGGATATACGAGGAGAGTTTGCACGAGCTCACCGAAGCGGCCTTTTGTTATGAAAAGGTTCGTGAGACTAGAGAATTTGATGAGCGCCTATTAGAGTCCCTAATTCGTGTTTACACAGCCACGGACTCCTTTAGAGAACTTGTGTCTGTTCATCGTTCTGTTTTAGCGATACCGGAGCAAACAGCAGAACGAAAAATAGAGGTGTGGACGCAGATTACCGAAATCTTAGAGCTGAGATTAGATGACGCCCCTTTAGCTTTGGATGCCTATGATGCAAGAATCGATTTAGAACCCGAAAACGTGTCCCTTGTGGAAGCAATGGTCGCACTTGCTGAAAAAGCTCTTGATGGACCGCATCTCACGGACGGCCTCAGCCGATTATTGTCTCTTTCCGATGATGATGACGCTAAGATTGAGCTGTTACAGAGACATGGTGTTGCAGCCTATGAGCTTTGTGAAAACAACAGCATGGCGGTTGTTTCCTTTGCAGAGGTTCTTGCGCTCTCTCCGGCACATGAGAAGGCTGTCGTGTATCTAGAACGCATTTTCGAAGATGGTGGGGAACCAAGACTGGTATCAGCAAAAGTCCTGGCGGAATATTACAAACGGAATGAGAGAACGAAAGAGTATCTTGCTGCCTTACAAGCTCTTTTGGAAGGCGAGATTCCAAAAGAAGAGCGTGTTGGAATACTGGTTGAGATTGCTGAAGTTTCGAAAAATATACTTTCTGAACCTGAAACAGCATTTGAATATGCCGGGAAAGCTTTTGAATTAGAGCCTTCCGAAGAAACAGCGATATCGTTACTAGAGCAGATTACTCTGGATTGTGATTGGTACGAACGACTCGCTAGTTTTTACTCGGTACAGATTCCAGATATCCAGGATTTCGAAATTAGTCAGAGGATTCGTCATCGCTTGGCTGAGATTTATGAGAACGAACTTTCTGATAACGATCGGACTATCGAAGTGCTGATGTCGATCATTGAGCTTTCGCCGTCGGACAGTGTGGCGTTACAAGCGCTTGAGCGTCTATATAAAGAACTTGGTTCTTTCAGCGACCTAGCTGAGGTTTATAAACATAGAGTTCAACAGGCAGATACTGATAATGCACGAATAGGGCTGATGCGAGAGTTGGCCAGAATAGAAGCAGATTTGTTGTTAGAACCGGATACTGCGATTAGTACACTGAATGAACTTCTTCTCATTGATGAATACGATGTACCGGCGTTACGGAGGCTCGCAAAACTATATGAGCAGAATGAATCGTTTGTCGAAGCTGAATCGACCTTGCGTAGAATATTAGCGGCTCCAGAAGAGGAATCACGGGAAGGTTTAATCGCTCGCAAGGAACTTGCACGACTTTTCCTTGATTTTATGAGTCGGGAACACGAGAGTTTCGATTTGCTTGCCGAAAATATCGCTGTCGCTCCGACGGACGAAGGAACACGTCAATTTGTCCGAGAGAGACTTGAAATTGCGATTTCTGATGAACGCGTAGAACGTGCATTACGTTTTGCACAGCTTAATTCAGAGGCTTTGAGAGCGGGTCCAGAGCCGAGAGAACTTGTAGAAGCGCTAAGAACTGAAATCAATCTATCAGAAGAGCTTGGGACTAAAGCTGCTTTGAACCGCGAAATTGCGGATATTTATCTTCATCAATTAGACCAAAAAGAGCTCGCTTTCGCTGCTCTCTCACAAGCAGTGACAAACGAGCCTGATAGTCAAGACACTCTTGTTCGCCTGGAAGCGCTCGGTGAAGATCTGACTCTTTTAGATGAGGTGTTAGATGTTTATGAAAATATTACTGTAGAGTCTGAAGTGAGCGAAGTGGCGTTCGATCTAAAAACTCGCACTGCTTCGATTTTGCAGCATAAATTACAGGATTTGCCTGCAGCTATCGCTTCCTGGCAAGCCGTTCTTCAACTTCGCCCGTTCGATCTGAAAGCCGCAGAGTCTCTCGACGTTATTTACAGTGGACAGCAAGATTGGCAAAAGTTGAGTGAGATACTTCCTCTTTTGGCTGAAATCGTAAGCGAAGACATTGAGAGAACTACTCAGCTATCTATGCGTCTTGGCCGTATCAATGAAGAGGAACTTTTTAATCCGAAGGAAGCTATTCAGTGGTACGAAAAAGCTTGGCGACTTGATGCTGTTGCGACAAATGCAGCTGAAGCGTTAGAGCGTCTCCTTACAGAAGAGGAGCAGCCAGAATTATTGGCTGAAGTCCTAGTAAGCGTTGTTTGGAACAATGAGGGAGAGATTGGTGACCAGTTACGCCGACTTTTATGTTTGTCTCGAATTAAATCTCTACAACCGGGAGGACGAGCAGATGCGATAACGTTCCTCGAAGCGGCACTTGAAATTGATATGGACAACAAGTCAGCCGTATCTCAGCTAGAAAACCTTTATGAAAAAGAAGAAAGATGGAAAGAACTCGGACAGCTGATTACTCGACAAATGGAAACGGCCGAGGATTTGGGCGAAAAGCTCGAACTTCAAAAGCGTCGGGCGTTCATTGTTGGCACTCAACTGGGTACTCCAGAGGAAGCAATTGAAGTCTGGAATGATGTTCTGACAAACGACCCTAATGATCAAATGGCCTTGAAGGGTCTCCGCAAAAGCTATCGACAGGCTGAGCTTTGGTCAAGCTTGGTTGAGACGATCAAGAAATCGATCTCCATCGAGAATGACCCAAAAAGTATCAAGGATTTGCGGTTCGAGCTTGCAGAAGTATATCTGAATTATCTCGACAGTCGCGCTGATGCGATCAACGAAGCAAAACGAGTCCTCGACATACAGCCGTTGACGGTCGGTGAAATGGTGAGACTGGAAGGACTCTTCACGAGTGCAGAAACCTATTCTGATGCGGTACGCGTGATGCAATATCGTATTGATGTTACGAGCGACAAAGGTGAGAAAGTTGATATTTTATTCAACGTTGCCGACATCTATCGACACAAGCTTCGCCGATCGGCGAGTGCGGTTGAAGTTTTTGAACGTATTCTTGATCAAGAGCCTGAAAATGATCGCGCATATAGCGAGTTAGAAAGCTTGTACGAAGAGAGCTCGGATTACTCAAAATTAATTGATTTGCTAGATCGCCGAAAAGTTTTCGTTGCCGATGAAGAAGAGAAAGAAAACATTGTCATGCGACGCGTCGAGTTACAGACTACGAAGCTCGGTGCAAAAGAGATGGCATTTGTTACTGCCATTGGAGCGTTTGCTGAGAGCCCGAGTAGTAGTCGCATCCAAGAGTTAGCGGAAAAGTTGGCAGAAGAGACAGATAGTTGGGAGGACTTGGCCGACGTTTATGTGGATGCATTGGACGAACCGTCGATTCCGCTTCCTCGTAAAATGGAGTTGCGGCGTTCTCTGGCTGGAATTTATGCGAGTAAACTCGAGGATTTTGACGAAGCGGAAGATAATTTGGAGGTCGTTGTCCAAACTCAGCCGGATGAGACGGAAGCCTGGGTTGAATTAGTTGGAATCATGAGGCGGCAAGCCCGTTGGGATGATCTTATCGAAACCCGCCGCCGTCAGGTCAAGATGAATGCAGACGACGAGGCGGCAAAAGAAGCTCTTTTGGAAATTGCAAACGTTTTGAGTGAGCAGTTCGACAATGTTTCGGAGTCGATCTCTGTTTTGAGAGAAGGGCTTTTGATTGATGCCACTGACACTCAACTTATTGATGCGTTATGTCAGAGGCTTGAAATGACGTCGCAGTGGATGCCTCTTATTGAGGTTCTCGAATCGAAGCTTAGTTCGGTCGAAGGAGACTCTGCGAAAGGCTCTGTTCAGTACGAAATTGCGCAAATTTGGGACGAGTGTATCGACGACCCGGATCGCGCCGTCACAGAGTATCGTTCAGCTTTAGATAAAAACCCAGGAGAAATGCGAGCACTCAAAGCGCTCGAGCATCTCTACGCAGAAATGGCTCGGTTTGAAGAGCTGTGTGATGTTTACAGACAACAAGCGACGTTTGCTTCAGAAGCCGGCATTGCTGTTGAAATGTGGGGTAGAGTCGCGAGAATTTTGAAAGACAAACTTGGTGACTTATCAGGAGCTGCGGACGCTTTGGTTAAAGGTCTTGAGTCGGATCCAGCGCATCTTCCAACGGTCAGAGAACTGGAGGTGATTTGGAATGAAACGCAAAACTGGGCGCAATTGAGCGAAGCATACCAGAGACATCTGGATCTTATTCAGCAAGACGCAGAGGAATATAACGCAGTCCAACTGAAGTTAGGTTCCGTGTATGAAAGATTAGGAGATTTTGAACGGTCAGAGACAGCGCTTATGGTTGTCTTAGAGCGTGAACCTTCCTCGATTGAAGCTATTCACGGTCTGGCGCAATTGTACGAAAACAAGGGCGATTACGAACAAGCACTTTCATTCCTTGGGCAAGAAGCCGAGCAGGCGACCATATCTAATCAAGTGGCAACAGCGTTGTTCAAAATGGGCAACATTTTTGAAAATATGTTGGGTGACCGTGAACAAGCAACTGTATTTTATAATCGCGCCATTGAGACGGATGGGAGTGAGGTCAGGTCTATCCAGGCACTTTGCGATATCCGGAGGGAGGAGACTAATTGGGAAGATGTGGCTCGCCTTGAAGAACTTGAAGCTGCAAACCTCAAAGAGAGCGCAAAAAGGGCTGATGCTTACTGTGCAGCCGCTAAAACGCGATTAGAATATTTCGATGATATAGAGTCAGGAATTCGTTTGTCTCTGTTGGCGGTGGATTCAGAACCTGACCATGAAGCTGCGAATCGTTATTTGGCTCAACTGTATTACATGAATCAGGTTTGGGAGTCGGCGGAGCGCTTCCTTGAGAAAGTAGTGCACTTGACAGAACACACTGCATCGGATGCCGAAAAAGGTGAACTATATTTTCGATTAGCGTACATCTCAGAAAAGCTGAATGAAGAAGATTTAGCGCTCGAACGTTATCTTCAGAGTAATTCCTTTTCGCCAAATAATTTAGATGTTCTTGAAGGCCTTGCGAACGCGCTCAAGAGAGCCTCTAGATTAGAAGAGGCCGAAGGAATCTACCGGGACATCCTTGTCCATCATCGGGATACCTATACAAACGCTGAAGTCGTTTTTCTGTATTCACAATTGGGTGAGATAGCCTCTGCGATGGATAATTTTACAGAGGCTTCGGCTCATTTTGACAGCGCCCTAGAACTTGAAAGTTCAGATCCTAGAACATTACGTGGTTATGCGGAGCTTTGTGAAAAAACACAGGATTGGGAACGTGCCTTCCAATTACGTTCTCGTTTGATAACGAATCTCTACGAAGAAGAGAAGTTCGATGAATTGCTTCGACAAGCTGATTTGTGTGAGGCCCAACTCGAAGATAAATATCGTGCGGCCGATGCACTCGCAATGGCGCGAAAATTGAAGCCCGATAATGAAGACGTCGTTGGACGGTTGTTCACTATGCTCAAAGAAGTTGGTCAGTTTGAGCAAGCGATTGCTGTTGGTCGAGATTTGTTAGCGTTGAAAAAGTCTGACGCGGACAAGTTTACGCAATATTGCGAGTTAGCGCATTTGTTTGATGCTGGGCAAAAAGATTGGAAAAAATCAGCGCTTGCATACAACAAAGCTTTGGAGTTGCAACCAGAGAATCTTGAAGTTTTTGTGAGACAAGTCGACATGCTCACGAAATATAAGCGTAAGAAGGAGCTTGCTTATGCGTACCAATTGATGATTCAACGGCTTGGAAACAAAAGCTCGACGGCCAACAAGCGTGCAGTTCTGTGGAAGAATCTCGCTGATCACTATCGAGATGTTATTAAAGATAAAGCGGCAGCGGCGCAGGCTTATGAGTGTGTACTTAAAATAACGCCCGATAATCACGACGTGGCTCTCGAGCTTGCGGCGGTACAACAGACGAAGAGAAATACCGTCGGCAAGGCGCTTGAGATTTATCATGATTTGGCAATTAAGAGTGCTGATCCTGAAAAGCCAATCCGCGAGTTGTTTGAACTGTATGGCAGTAGGGAAATTGAAGAGCTCGACAAGTGCCTTGTTTCGGCGGCTACCTTAGTATTTCTCGATAAAGCTTCAAATATTGAGACGAAAGCTTATGAACAATTGATGTCTCATTGGATGAAGGAGACAGATGGAACTCCTTCTCGCCCGATTACCGAACACTTGTGGAAAAGTCTGATCTTTCATAATGATTGCCGTAATCCGATTGCGGACATACTGAGGGAATTGACGATTGGATTCCCGGGTCTGTTTGGTGGAGCCCAACAGAAGCTCGAACTAAAGAAGAAGGAGCGAGTGGATCTCGCTTCGAAACATTCCCGAAAGCTTCGTTATCTCCTAATTTGGGATAGCGTGGCCACAAGCATGGGTGCTCCACGAGTAGAACATTATTTCCGAGAATTTGACGGTTCTCCGCCCAGGATTTTTCCCGGTAGTTCCAACGTCTTGTTTGTTGGAAAGCAAAGCATGGTTTTCAAAGAAATGCCTAAAGATGAAATCGTGTGGATTCTTTCTCGGGAGCTAACGTTTGCGCGACCTGAGTTTTCAGCTGTACGAGCGCTATCTGCCTATGACGTCGCCCTAATGCTTGAGGCAACGGTAAGATTGTTTACTGGGGGGATAGCATCTGGAATGAAGCAAAATCTGGAAAAACCTAAAATTGCCCAAATGCAAGAGCTTCTGAAAGGCTACTTTCAAAAAGACAAGCGTATGCAAGAAGTGTTACAGCCCCTCGTGACGGAGTGCATGGACAAGAGAAGCTTGGTGAATTTCAGGGAATTCCTGTATGGCGTAGAGCATACGGCATCGCGGGTAGCTGTCTTACTAAGTAGTGATATCCGTTCGGTGATTCAAGGCCTCAATTATACAGAGCCAGTGACGGATATGTCAGAGCGACGAAGAATGCGAGAGATTCGATGGTTTTTGATGAGTGACGAGCATTTTACTCTGCGTGAGCAGCTCGGCTTGCAGCTCACACACGTGAGTAAACCGAATGGATAAGAGAAACGTTGAACGATTAGGTTGTTAGTTTTTTAGGGTACGAATTATGAAGTTTAGTTGTGATAGTTGCGGCGCTCAATACATGATCGCAGATGAAAAAATTGGGAAGAAGGGCGTGAAGGTTCGTTGTAAGAAATGCAGCTTCGTCATTGTTTTACGTCCAAAAGACATTCTTGAGCCAAGTTCTGAAGCGACAAAAGTGGATGCGAGCCTTGAACAGCACGGTCTCTCACCATCGATGACGCCTTCAACAGTACCGCCGAGCTCGATTGATCAAAATGCGTTTGAGGACGAAGACCGCACTGTTGCTCTTGGATATGGCGAGCACGACGTATTGGTAGCGCCCTCGGTCGCTGCAGCGCAATTGGATAGTCAAGGTTTTGCTTCGGATGAAAATGGAACCCCTGATTTTGGAACAGACGGTTTTGATGAGCCATTGTCTGACCTCGGGCTTACTGCCCATCCGGAACTAGGGGAGAGCTTCGACACTTCAGGGTTTGAGCCTGAAAGCTCAAGTGATGAATTTCCGTTCACAAATGGAGGCATCGTCGGTGGCTCCTTAGAAACAATGGACAGAAGCGTCGAAAATGAATTTGGGACTGGCGCGGCAGTTTCGGATGACTTTGGTGCGCTCGAAGACCAGACACGAGTCGAACAGCAATGGTCCAGCGAAAGTTTCGAGCGGGACAATCCGGTTGAGGAAAACGAGCAAACGGTTGAACACGCTCAGTTAAGCACAAGCGTGGGGACTTCTCCTTTCTTCGGCGAGGATGACGCCTCTGGGGCGCCTTCGCATAGTGTTCTCCCGGAAGAAGAACTCGCGACAAGAAATGAACTCGCGTCGATAAGCGATGCATTCAACGAAGATGAGCCCTTATCCTTTGAACAAGATGAACGTTTATATAGCGAAAGCCCAGCAGGTGATGTGGAATACGAGGATAATCTGGTTTCACCGTCGAGCGAAGAAGCGCTGACAGATGACCCCTTTGGGCGCGTAAAAGAGGAGGTCACCGGCGAGATAGCAGACCAAACTGCGGGATTGGATGTATCTCAGGAACCTGATGCAGACTCCTTTGAAAACCAAGAGGAGGCCTTTAACGATGGACTTGGCGATGACGATCCGTTTGGGCAAATATCGGACCGAAGAGCGGATAGTGGGCAAGATTCTCCCGTTGAGGAAGTCGCTGCATCAACACGACTGTACAATGGCGAAGCGGAAAAAAAAGTAGAGGAAGAATGGGCGAGAGCACAGGCTCAGCGCAATCAGGAACGATCCTCCGAGGAAACAGCAAATCCGGTCGAAGAACCGCTAGAGTGGTATCTTGCTCTCGACGACGAGCAAGTGGGACCGCTGACGCTGTCGCATGCCAAAGATGAACTCAGCAAATCTGCTAGCGGGGAGGAAACTCTTTGCTGGAAACAAGGAATGGCTAATTGGCTTGCGGCAAAATTTGTCAAAGAATTCGATTTTTCCCATGAGCCAAATCCATTTGAGCATTTAGCAGATGAAGACTCTGAAGCGGTTGCATTTGGCGAAGCTGATGCTCCTGAGTCATTTATTGCATCTGACGAGGACCCATTCGGGGCCAGTGACTTTGGGCCAGCGTCGTCGGACTCCGACGACGATGAAGAAGATGATGACTGGCAGCCGAAAGGTTCCGATTTACTGGCCTCTCTGGTGGCAGCGGAAGAGAGGGCAGACGAAGAAGCTGAGCCAGTAGATTCTATTAACCGGCCATCGAATATTTCTTTTCTTGGCGATGATGCAGGTCGCGCTGCGAGAGCCCAACGCGCTTCCGATTTATTTGGGGCCAACGATGTCAGTGCCGCAAATATAAATCGTCCTCTATCGAGAGCTTCGCAAGTAAGCGGCACATTTGACTTTGAGAATAGTGGATCGAAGTCAGCGAAAGGAAATAGTTTACTCCCTGCTATGGTTGTCGGCGTGTGCATTATAGTTGCGATGATTATTTTTGTACTGTTTGGACGAGGTACCTCCGAGCCTCCACCGCAAATTGCGAAAAAAGAAGCGGTTTCTCCAAAATCACTCGCGGCGCAGAAGCCTGCTCCACGTCCAGCCGAACCGGTCGCCACTCAGGAACAAACGCCTAAAGTTGCACCGACGACAGAGCCTTCGGAAGATTCATCGCTCGCAAAAAAAACGGATAAACCGAAAGAGGAAGAAGGTCCGAAGGACAAGGTCGCGACTGAAAAATCGAAAGAACGTTCAAAAGCGAAACCACGATCGAAGCCGGCTCCCCGTAAGAAGACAGCTTCAGCGAATAAGCGGAAAAAAAAGGTGTCTCGGTCCACAGGGAGTCGGCGGGAGCCGCGGCCTTTACCGAGGGCTGGAGCGGGTGCTACCAATACTCGGTCAACGGTTCGAACGATGCCGAATATTCCTAGGTCTAGGCCGAAACCCGCGCAAAATTTGAGCAAAGATGATCTTCTAGGCGGTGCTGGTCGTCCGCAAGCAGCGACTTTGCCGAAAACGCTCGACGAGGCGCAGCTTTTGAAAGTGATTCGGAAACATAAGAACGCGATAAGGACTTGCAAATCAAAACAGAAGCAGGCGAACCCGAGTCTGGGTGGTGTGATGCAGGTGAAGCTCGTGATTCAGAAAAACGGCAGAACTTCGAAAGTGTCTGTCGCACCGCCTAAGTTTTCGGGATCTACGGTTGGTAGTTGTGTCATTTCATCGGTTAAGTCTTGGAGGTTCCCTAAATTCTCAGGGACGCCTATCCCGCTAGATTTCCCTTTGCGTGTTAGAGGGTCTAGATAATTTTGCCCAGTGTAATTCCAGTTCATCCTGATTCTCAGGTTGTTCCTCTCTCTCGCTTCAATCTTCACGACTTGGAATCAACACGTCTAATGTTGAGAGGAAGTTCGTGCGTTGACTGGGTTCGACTGAATTTTGATGATGACGAGGTCATAGAAGCCTTTTTACGTGTGAACGAATATGATCTTACGCAGCGCATAGACCGAGTGAGACTGAAGAGGCTTCATCAAAAAGCAACAACATATCTCGAAACGCATTTGAAATACCGTGTGCCTGAGTTCGTTAAACAGGCCCCTGATATTCGGGCTTTATTCCGGTTTGCATCGCAACTAAAGGGCCGTCGTGCCTATCGTTTTTTTGCCTGTATGACTCTGAAGGTGATGCACATAATACATCATGTAGAAGCCAGAGAGCTTCTATCAAAACTACCAATTTCAGATGTAGAGGTATCAGTGCTGGTCAGAGCAAAAATTGAGCGTGCTGTGCGTGGTTTACTAGAAAGAGAATTTCCGATAGTTGACTTCTTAGGCAGTCAGAAAAGACCGAATTCGGTCTACTCAAAGCTGTTGGCGAAAAAGGGTACCCAGGCCGCTCAAATCTTGGACAAGCTTAGATTTCGCATTGTGGTCGAAAGACTCGAAGATCTACCGTCTCTTTTGCTTGCGCTATCACGAGAACTGATTCCATTTTGTTACGTAGTGCCTGGCCAGACACACAACTCTCTTGTAGACCTCCACCGACTCCTGCTCCGGGCTGGAAACGTAAAATCTTATAATAATTCAGGACAGTTTCAACTCAATGAGCTTCCTGTGACTGACCTTGTTTCCGATCAACGAAATGAATTTTCGGGCCCGAATTACCGAATACTCAATTTCGTTGTTGAGGTGCCTCTGCGTCTGGACCAATTCATGACTCAGCATGCCGAATTATTTGAACAGCTTGGACCAGTCGTGTTCGGGGTGGTTGAGTTCCAGCTCGTGGACAAGGTGACTGCGCAAAAAAACGAAGCAGGTGACAATCGTCATGCACTCTATAAAGCGAGACAGCGTCAAAGGGTGAAAAAGAGGTTGGAGGCAGGGCGCCACCGTGCCGAACAGCAGGCTTCTCAGCTTTCTTTTGTCGCTGAGGATGGGTCGGATATAACGGTGCCTTTGTCACCGGATAGCCTGCAGCCCGGGACAGGAGATTAAGGTCATGCGGCTTGGTGGTGGTGGAGGCGGTATGCCTGGCGGTGTTTCATTGGGGTTTCAAAAACCCAGCAAGACACTTAGTTGGCTCATAGCTCTAAATATTAGTATCTATGTTCTTTATCTGTTGTTTCTTCGTGGCGGAGCGTCATGGGTTCAGGAGCTTCGGCTCACCCCAAAAAGCGTCATCGAAAACGGAGCGGTTTGGCAACCCTTAACGTATTTACTTCTTCACGCTCCCCAAAGTCCTGGTCACCTGATCTGGAATATGCTGTTGCTGTACATGTTTGGTGGTACTTTAGAGGCCTGGTGGGGACAAAAACGCTTTCTTCGTGCTTATTTAATATTTGGCGTGAGTGGAGCCGCACTCATCATGATTATGGGAGGAATAGGACAAGCCGGTATTTTATCCGGTTTCCTTGGACCCTTATACGAAACACCGACGCTCGGTGCGTCAGCAGCTGTCATGGGGATGATGACTGCCTGGGGCATCGTTCATGCAAACCAATCGATGAACTTCTTTCTTCTCGGTCAAATGAAAGGAATGACTTTCGTCTTCATCATTATTGGAATCGAGTTACTTCGAGCATTATCGTTCGATAACGTATCATCAACGGCGCATTTTGGTGGAATCATCAGCGCTTTTGTCCTGTGCAAAGGGCTATGGCGACCGACAAAGCTCAATACATTCGTCAAGCGATCGCAGCTAAAAATAAAGAAAAAGAAAATTGAGCACCAACTCAAGGTCATCAAGGGCGGTAAAGACGACGATGACAAATTCAAATGGAATTAGCTTTGTATCGTTGACTGTTTCGTCGATACGTCTAAAGCGTGTTGTTCAAATTTTTCGGGGATCGGGAAATAAAGGTCGAAACGAGTTCCTTCACCAGGAACCGAAGACGCCTCAAGTCGAGCGTTATGTTCGCTGACAATTTGTTGAACGAGTGCAAGACCGAGCCCTGTCCCTGTCTGTTTAGTCGAATAAAAAGGATCAAAAATTCGAGAAATTTCATCTTCTTCGATGCCTACTCCATTATCTTGAATCCGAATGCGGAATTCGTGATTAACCGGCTCAGCGAGAAGGTGTAATGTTCCACCGCTGGGCATGGATTCTTTGGCGTTTCTAACGAGGTTCAACATCGCTTGTCGAATTTGATCGATATCAAGGGAAATTTCCGCGTCTTGCGCTTGAATGCTCAGGTTTACACCAGCTGCAGCACATTCTGGACCAACGAAAGCGGCGATGTCTTCCAAGAGTTTTTTGGGGTTGGCTTTTCGTAAGTTTGGACGGGGTAGTCGAGCAAAATTCAAGTATGCTTCAGTAATTGCTGTGAGGCGGTCTACCTCACGAATAATTGCTTGGCAAAGTTCATGAGTTTGCTTTGCATCCTCTGGTTTTAAACTTTCTAGGATTTCTGCATTGAGGCCAATTGAGGACAGTGGGTTTCTAATCTCATGTGTAACATGAGCGCTCATGCGACCGATGGCCGCTAAGCGCTCCGAACGAATGAGCGCCTCCTTCGTTTGTACTGCTACTGTAACGTCCTCTGCAGCGATAACGAGACCGAGCACAACGCCTTCGGCACTTCTAAATGGCACAATCGCTGCGTCGTATAAGCGTTCTCGATAGACGAAAGAGGAAATGTTCTGCAACTCATTTGTGTCTAAAATACTTTTGAGGGACTGTGACTCTCTTTCAATCACAGTACCCAAATCTAATTCCGGAAGGAACTTTCCAATAACTCTGCTTTCGCTCATCCCAAAATTTGTGAAGACAGCTTCATTCGCACTCGTTATTAAGAGGTCTCGGTCTGTGACGATAATAGATGTTCGTAGACTTTCAACCACGCTTTCGTGATATTTCTTAAGGTCTGCGACTCGATGGTAGGCGCGCTCGAGCTCGTCTTGCTGTCTATCCAATTCTTCTTCTCGTTTTTGTCGTCCTCGAGCCATCAGCATGAGCTCATTTCCAAGAGTAGATAACTCGTCATTTCCTCTAATATGAACCTTACGTTCGTAATCTCCGCGAGAGATCGCTTTTGCAAACTCGACTAACTCTTGAATTGGAGAAAGTGCTCGGGTCGACCACACAGTCACTAAAACTCCAAGCAGTAGCGCGATCGTGGTAATGGCTACTATTCTCCATGCGGTCGCTTTTTCATTTTGTTGCGCACGATAGACTGCTCGTTCCGTCTGTTCATTGATGCTTTTCGTGAGCTGATAAACGACCGCAACGAGTTGTGCTTCGATAGAGCCTACTTTGCTGGCTGTTCGGGAACGGGCAGTAGTGCTATTCGCGACGTCTCCGTTTAAACTCTCTACTTCTTGGGTAAGCTGAATATGTTTTTCCTTGATTTCCTCTATTTGTCTAAGGACATTGAGATAGAAGTCGCGTTTCGATTCACGTTCAAAGTCTTGAGGAACTGATTTACGCGTGGTTGATTTGAGATGAAATAATTGTTTCCTGCAGAGTTTACTCGTGTCTTCAATTCGACGGGATATCATCTGAGGATGATAGGCGTTGGAAATTCTAAGGATCGCTTGTCGGTTAGGGAGAGACTCATCCGCAATCGCCCTACGGATGTCGCGAAATCGGTTCTGTTGATCTGTTTCTAACTGCCCTGTGAGTCGGGCAAGGACTAAATGCCCGGAGACGACATTTTGCAGATCTTCCCCGACGTTCCTAAATGAGCGCAGGCTGTACACCGCTAAGCTGGCGAAAACGAGGACGGTAATACCGAATGCTAAGAAGATCTTTGTCGGCAAAGATAATTTCACACTACGAATAGGCTAGCACTAAGTCGCCCAATAGGGTCTACTTCTGATTATTGAGTTGGCCATTAGTCATATTGAGTTTCTTGATCGTGGTTTCTCAGGGAAAACCTGATGTACAGCAGCCGGAGCGGGAAATTAGCCAGGTCGTAGATATGGTTGTCGCACGAGTCGACAAGCGTATCATTACTCTCTCAGAGTTGCTTGCGGAAACACGTTTGGTTTTACTTAGACAATCCGGACCGGCTCGCGCACGCGCGGCGAGTATTGATCGAGAACTTTTGTCAGCAGTACTGAGAAATATTCTCGCAAGGAATCTTCTTCTCAGCGAGGCGAGGCGGCTTAATTTACGACCATTATCTTCCGAGCCTCTACAAGAATCATTACGTTCGATTCGTAAGTTGTTCCAAACCCGAGATGAATACGTGCGGTTCTTAGAGCGGTTTGGATTCGAAGTTGGCCCCGAGGCTCTTCAGATGGCCTCCGCGCCTTTGCCACCATTGTTGGTAGCGATCATTCGAGCTGAGCTTGAAGTAGAGCGCTTTATTAGTTTGCGTATCAACAGTAGTCTGGTCATTTCAGAGGATGAAATTCAAAATTGCTACAAGCAACAAGCGAAATTCTTAGGTGGTCAATCTTTTGAAGAGGCTCGTCCTCGTCTGATGGAATCTATTCGCCGAGTTAGGGGAGAGCAGCGCTTGATTCGGATGGTGAATCAGCTCAGTGAAAAAGCGGAGATGGTCTTCACGAACAATTTTAAACTAGAGGGCCCACTCCTTGATCCAAAACGGGCTTCTGAGGACTTAGGGCTAAAATGCCTGGCACCAGAATAACAATTCGAAGAGCGGTCAGCGAAGACGTCGAGGCTATCGCGAGCGTGCTCTCAGAGAGTCCGGAAATATCTTGGTCCGAATCACAAGTGAGGGAAGAGATAGATGGGAAGGGTAGGCTTGCTTTGGTGGGATGTTGCCATGGAATGTTGGTGGGCTTTTGCTTTGTTCGTGCTCTAGATGAAACCGCGGAGTTATTACTCATTGCAATACGATCTCAAGTGAGAAGAAGAGGGTATGCATCTGAAATTGCAAAGCAAATAGCAGTTGAGCTGAAAGGCATTGGTGTTCGAGAAGTGTTTTTAGAGGTACGGAAAAGCAATGAAGGTGCCATCCAATTTTATCGAGAACTTGGTTACATTCAGGTTGATGTGCGCCGTAAGTATTACAGGAATCCCGTAGATGATGCGATTTTACTTAAGCTTCCTTTGACCGATTGTCAGCGAGACGACCGAGGTTTAGACTAACGCACGAATGAGTCGTACCTTTTGTGCCTTAGTCGCAGGTAGCTTCTTGATGGCTTGCGGCCCGCCGCCGGTGGAGGGACCTGCGCCGACGTACACTAACGATAGTGGGGTGACAAACATGGCCGATGCGGGTTCGGTGGCTGCTCAGGCGAGGGTGCAAGTTCGCCAAGTCATTGATGGAGATACTATTATTCTTACAGCGACCTCGGACGCGAAGTCGCCAGACGGACGAAATCTGTCGGGTGAAACCGTGCGACTACTCGGCGTTGACGCGCCGGAGGTCGCCAGGCCTCCACAAACACCAACCTCGGATTGTTACGGGGACCAAGCAAGAAACGACGCAAAAGAACTCATGCAGGGACGCACGGTGACGCTTGCTTACGGCACGAACAATTACAGAGATAGTTATGGCCGCTTATTGGCTTATGTTGTGTTTTCCGATGGCGAGATCGCGAATGAAACGCTCATCGAAAATGGTTCAGCGAGGTCGTATGATCGCTTTAGTCATAGATATCGTAGTAGGTTTGAAGCTGCTGAGAAAAGAGCGCGCGACAAAAACTTGGGCGTATGGACCTGCCGATAACCTGCATTGTTCTCGCTGGCGGCCAAGGTAAGCGTCTGGGTGGGACTAATAAGGCACTCATTCGTCATCGCGATGGAACTTCATTACTAGAAAGCTTGCTATTAGGGATGAGTCCTATCATCACTGAGGCCTTGCTCGTGATTCGCAAGGAGCAAAGTAAAGACTTTGAAAGCACGGTGGAATCTTGTGCAGACCGACTTACTTTTCGTACGGTATTTGATTCTGGAGTTGGACCGGCGGCAGCTCTCACTGTGGCTGCGGAATTCGCGACTCATGAATGTCTTCTTGTCATTGGTGCGGATCATCCATTTTTTGACCTAAATTTGGTCCGTACGCTACGACGGGTTTGGCTCGAGGAGAAAAACGTTCTTGTTGCCGCAGGGCGTTATTTACAAGTATCCGGGGTGAATAGTGAGGTGGCTCAACCGCTTTGGGCCATGTATAGTCGCAGTGCGGTCATAAAGGCCGCGTTAGAAAAGGATTGGTCAAATCGTTCATTGCGCGAATTAGTCAAGTACTTGGGGCCCAGACTTATCAAAAGCGACTCGAAAGCCTTCTTGGATATAAATAAACCATCAGATTTGAATAGTTTTGATTGCGAAATCCCGGACGTAGATTCACATTGAAGCCAAATGCTCCGTGCCTCATCGATTCTGATTCATTCTTTTCTGCAAGACGTAGAGGAATTATCGGAAGACGAGTTTTTAGCCAAACATGACACGCCCTTTCTTGTAATACCTGGGGTTGAACGTGAGGCATTTGTTTCCTCTCTTCAAAGGCTCGCGACCGAGCTCGATGAGCAAAGCGAATTGGAAGTGCCGCAAGAGGATCATCTCGTTATTTGTTTGGCACTGCGTCCTAAATACGGTCCGTCAATGGACAGAATCACTATGGGGCGAGCGCCGACCGCCGATGTTGTATTGTTAGATGATACTGTGTCTAAGTTTCATGCTGAGTTGTCTTGGGACCCAACCCATGAAAAGTGCCGAGTCACGGATAATAGGTCACGCAATGGTACGAAGGTCTCTGACGTTCGACTAACGCCAGGAGGTAGCGTTACTGTTTCTAGTGGAGTTACGGTTGCTCTCGGAAATGTTCAAGGAAAGTTTTTTGCGCCCGGTGCCTTTTTGGCGTGGCTGAAAAATCGCACTGGGGCAGGTCTAGGAACATCGTGGCTCCTGGACCTACCCAACGAGGATTCCAATCTCAGCGCCTCTCGTACGATGTAGCGTCAGGGTGAATTGAGACTTCAGCTGAAGACCGAACAAAAGTAGACCATTTTTCCATGACGTCGGATGTCTTTTGAAACATCAGTCGCCCAGAAGCGGTCTGCTTCTCTTTTTCAAATTCCGCTCGTACTGGTTCCGTGCGTTCCTTGACTTTGTAAATGATCCATCCGTCTTCAAGCTTGAAAGGCCCCTTCGCGAGAGGATTTTCAGTGGTTAGAGTCCAGGCCTCATTGGCGAAATCCTTGTTGAGGCCAATTTTCGGGATAAATCCACTGCCCTGGCTGAAAGTACCGGTCTCTTCAGCCTTAAGGGTATTTGTGGGGTCCTCTGGCTGGCCCGCGAGGTCAGCAAATGCTGCTCCCTCCTTGATTTTTGAGTAAATCTCGTCCGCTTGTTTTTTCGCTTCGTCGCTGGCTCGATCCTCCGTCGCGAGTTCACGGGCGATTTCACCCTTTACTTGCTCTAAGGTACGATCCTCGGGTTCTTTAATTTCTTCCACTCGGATGATGTGGAATCCAGCTTTCGACTCGACAATATCTGATATTTCTCCAACGTTCATGGCGAATGCGGCTTTTTCGACTGCGGGATAAATCTGTCCAGCGCTAAAAAAGCCGAGGTCTCCGCCCATGGCCTTTGTGCTGTCTTCAGAGAATTTTGAGGCAGCTGCAGCAAAATCTAAACCTCCACTTACAGCGGCTTTTGCTTCGTCGATTCGCTTTTTAGCAGCGGCCTTTGTTGCAGCATCATCGTCCTTATTGCTCCGAATCATGATGTGACGAGCTTTAATTTTCTTTGGGGTATTGTATCGAGTAGTTTTGTATTTATCGTAGTACTTCTGGATCCGGTCAGCAGAGTCGGCTTTCGCTTCCCAGGATGTAATGTCCGCTTGTGTTATATCTCCGGCTTTTCCTTCGTATTCCCGTGTTCGAATTCGAATAAACTCGATATTCATTGAGCGTTTTTGGGTTTGATAGTCATCCCACGCTTCATTGGAAGAAACTCGAATAGAGTTGTTGGCGAGAAGCGCCACTTTTTCTTGGAGCAGTTCCTCTCGTCTCATTGCTTCGTAACTGGCCTCTGTGTAGCGGTTAGCATTAAGAACACCTTGGTAGAGCCGCCGGCTAAACTTCCCGTCCTCGTAAAAGTTTTCATTATTCATCACATCATTGCGAAGTGCGCTATTGTCTACGCTCATTCCTCGTCTGGCCACGTTCTTCGCCAGGATCTTTGAAGTAATCATTTGATCTAGAATGTTTTCACGAAGCTTCATTCGCTTGGCTTGTTCAAGGTCGAACTCTTGGTACTGCTGTTGATAGCGCCGATATGTTCCGCTGTATCTCTGCCCGAAATCACGATCCGTTATCGTTTCGCCGTCAACAATGGCAGCGTAGCTCCGTTCGGTGGCCAGTGTGTCTAGTGACTGCCCGAAGAAAAAAACGAACACCAAACAGATGCCGCCGAGCAGAATCATAATAAAAGGTCGATTTTTATTTCGTCGAAGATAAGTAAGCACCTGCCTCGTCTAGCGGAATCGTTTGAGATTTCCAAGGGGTTTTGGTAAGCGAATCGTAAGTGGCGGCATTATGCTGAAGTGGTTTCAAGGGCTTTTCTCAAATGACCTAGCGGTTGACCTCGGTACATCGAGTACGTTGATCTTTGCAAAAGGGCACGGGATCGTGACCAACGAGCCGACGGTGGTCGCTGTTTCGCGAGGTCGCACGGGCTCTAGACGGCTGGTGGCCGTTGGACGAGCGGCCAAAGAGATGGTCGGTCGTACTCCTGATGGCATAGAGGCCATAAAACCAGTGAAAAATGGGGTAATTGCGGACTTTGAGTCAGCCAAAGCAATGCTGCATTACTTTATCAAACAGGCGCATAACGCCCGAGCGATGGCGGCTCCCAGAATCATTATTTGCGTTCCAGTGACGATTACTGAGGTTGAGAAACGTGCATTTCGTGAGGCTGCACTGACCGCAGGCGCGCGCGAGGTGTACCTCATCGAGGAGCCTATGGCAGCGGCAATAGGAGCGGGATTACCTGTAGCTGAGCCCTCGGGAAATATGATTGTCGATATTGGCGGTGGAACCACTGAGGTCGCGGTCATTAGTTTGAGCGGGATCGTTTTTTCTAAATCTACTCGAGTTGGCGGCGATAAGATGGACGAAGCGATCGTCCAATATGCGAAACGCCGGTATAATTTACTGCTTGGGGATCAAACTGCTGAGGATGTTAAGAAAAGGATTGGATCCGCGTTTCCAACCGGAAAAATACAGGAACTGGAGGTGAAGGGACGCGATCTGGTCGGCGGTGTTCCCAAAACAGTCGTATTGAATTCAGAAGAAATACGCGATGCTCTCGCGGATTGTGTGAAGAGTATCGTGGAGGCTGTTCGGTTTTCTCTGGAGAGAACTCCGCCAGAGCTGGCGGCAGATATTGTGGACCGAGGTCTCATGCTCTCTGGTGGCGGAGCGCTTCTCCGTGAACTTGATGTTCTCCTCCGAGAAGAGACAGGCTTGCCTATTTTGATCAGCGACGATCCTGAAGGAGCAGTCGCGAGAGGTAGCGGGGCGGCTCTCGACAATATCGAGATGCTGGGTAACATTACCGTGGAATAGTGTTTCGAGGCTTGCAACAATACCGAGCGTGGCTTCTCGTAGGCGCGCTTCTCGTGATTCCACTGTTCGTTTATCGTGCGCACGTAAACAAGAACCGTGACGCGAATCTTTTCGATAAAGGCATTTTTCTTTTGACTTCGCCCATTCAAGAGCTGCTTACCAGCTCAACAGATTTTATCGCACGCGGCTGGTACACCTATTTCGACTTAGTAGATGCGAGAAAAGATATTATCGAACTAAGAGTGCGCTTAGGCGAACTTGAAAGAGAAGTCACTCGTATCGAGAACATTGAAGATGAGAACTTTAGGCTTCAGAAGCTTCTTGCTCTGAAACAGAGCAACCAGAACGTTAAATCCCAGACTGCCCGTGTCATTAGTCATTATACAAGTGTTCATCGTTTGGGGCTCCGAGTTTCTCTTGGACTCGTAGATGGTGTTGCGCGGGGTATGCCAGTCGTGGACGCTGACGGTTTAGTTGGTCGGATTCAACGAGTTGGGTTTAGCTCGGCGGACGTTATTTTCGCGTTAGATAGCGATTTTTCTGTGGACGGTATCGTGGTAGGACCCGGAGTTCGCGGCAGACTAAGAGGAGATGGTCTCGGAGAGAAAATGAGCTTCAAGTTGACGAGGGAGGCCAGAGCCGACGCGCTCAAGGTCGGTGATCGAATTGTTACCAGCGGCCTCGGGGGAGTTTTTCCGCCGAATATTGATCTCGGAAAGATTTCGCACTTAGAAATCAAAGCCGGAAAGCCGGAAACGATCTTCGTTACGCCTAACGTTGATTTTGATAGTCTACGTACTGTCATGATTATCCTGCGGGAATCTCATCCGATAGAGCCATGGGTTACTCCGCTAAAAGTTCTTCCGAAGACTTTGAGACCCGCAGAAATTCCGGTGGCCTCTCAGACGGACTTATTTTCCCGCACGAGTACGAGGTAGGTCTTGCGAAGGAATACTCTTCTCGTGCTGCTGAACATCTTTGCACTCCTTTTGCAGACGGTCTTCCTGACTCCGCCTCTTGTCGTCTGTAATTTGACGGTTTTATTTATCGTTTACCTCGCTTTGGAACGAACCTTTCGATCCGGGTTAATTCTAGCATTGCTTTTGGGCTATTTGACGGATGTCCTCGTGGGGACGGACCGAGGCCTCCTCATGCTGACGATGGTGCTTGTCTTTATTTTTATTCGTTTCCTGATTATTCGATTTCAAGGTGGTAAAGCTTGGTTTGTGAGCTGGATTTCCGCAACGGCGGCTATGATGTCCACGACTTTGAGTCTCGTAATCGAAATGGCATTTTCATCCCAGCAAACGGCTGTTAAACTTTTTTCCTTATCTACCTTTTCCATTGTTATCACAGGCGCGTGTTTCGGCTACCCTATTTATAGGTCGTTGCGAATGATTGATAGCTATTTTCATGAACCGGAAGATGACTTCGTCTTTAGGGGGTAACGTGTCAGAAAAAATTACGACGGATCTCCACTTTGAGAGCCTTACATATACTGAGATGCAACTTCAGCAATTCTTGGACGATCCTCAAAGTGTCGATGAAGATTGGCGAATTTATTTTTCGCAACTGCTAGAAGAGCAGGGTCTGGAAGAGCTTCAAAAAGGTCTCGCCGGTCCTCTCTTTTCATCGCAGAGTATATTTGATCCAGATGGTGTGTTGGTTCATCCTGAAGTTCAAGTATTCAGCAGCGCTCGAAAACTGTCCTTGCTACGGAACGTTTTATTGTTTCGCGAGGTTTCTGAAGACGAGCTCATTCGCGTTGCGAAATTTTGTAGGCATATTGAAAAGTCCGATTCTCAGTTTCTCTTTAGAGAAGGTGAAAAGGGGCAAGAGCTTTACATCGTAGCCTCTGGAACTGTTCTGGTTAAGCGCGGCGAAAAAGTGGTCGCAACTTTAGGACGCGGCGAAGTTTTGGGTGAAATAGCGGTTTTAGATGGTCTTCCGCGATCAGCTGACGCGATTGCTCACGGGGAAGGTGTGCACTTGCTCGCTCTGTCGGAAAAAGACTTGAAACGACTGCTCGAAGACCGTCCCCGCCTTGCTCTGTCGGTCATCCGAATGTTGAGCGGAAGGCTTCGAAAATCGGCTTCGGGTCAAGACGCCGTTGACCAACTGATTCGCGCATATCGTGTGCGAGGTCACCGTTGCGCAGATTTAGACCCATTATCTCCGCCAAAACCGTACGATGAAACCTTGCAGCCTGAGTTCTACGGCTTCAGTTCAGAGGATTTAGAACTTACCTTTTCGAGTCGAACTATTCCGGGAAAATCGTACATGACTCTCAAGAAAATTGTGGAGCGCATGCGCAAGTCATATTGCGGTTCCATTGGTATTCAATTCATGCATATTGATGACATTGAAACCAAATACTGGATTCAAGAACGACTCGAAGGAGTGGGGCAGGAACGACGTTTAAATCGGGAAGAGCAACTGAAGATTTTTTCCAAATTGGCCGATGCGGAAATTTTTGAGCAGTTCATTCATAGGAAATTTCTCGGAGCCAAACGTTTCTCTCTTGAAGGGGGAGAGTCGCTTATCCCGCTGATGGAACAACTTATTGAGGAAGCAGCCATCCACAATGTTGATGAGATCGTTATCGGGATGGCACATAGAGGCCGTCTCAACGTGTTAGCTAACGTTATGGAGAAGAGTCCACGGGAGATTTTCCGTGAGTTTGATGATGATGACCCAAGCAGAATTCGAGATATGAAAGGTCGAGGGGATGTAAAATACCATCTTGGCTATAGTCATGACCGGATAACATCTAATGGGAAGAAAATACATCTAAGCCTCTCTTTCAATCCAAGTCATTTAGAGTGTGTTGGCCCTGTAGTCATGGGTCGTGTGCGGGCTAAGCAGGCGCGTGATTCCCATGGAGATCGCTCGCGCCGAATGGCTATTGTTATTCACGGTGATGCTGCATTCGCGGGTCAAGGTATCGTGCAGGAAATGCTAAATATGAGTGAACTGCCCGGTTTTACGATCGGCGGGACTCTTCACATCATTTTGAATAATCAGATTGGCTTTACTACACCTCCCGAAAGTGCTCGTTCTACGGAATATGCGACCGATGTAGCAAGAATGTTACAAATTCCTATTATTCACGTTAATGGCGAAGATCCCGAAGCAGTCGCAAGAGCGTTGAAGCTCGCTCTCGATTTTAGACAGAAATTTGGGAAGGACGTCGTTGTAGATATGTACTGCTATCGCAGACATGGACATAATGAGACGGATGAGCCTGCATACACGCAGCCTGTACTCTATCGTAATATTCGGGCCCGAAAATCTGTGCGAGAAGCCTATCTCGGAAACCTTTTATCCTTAGGTGAGCTGACTCGCGACGAAGCGAATCAAATCGCAAAGAACCGAAAAACGTTGCTTGAAAAAGAGTTGGCGGCGGCGAGAAGTTCGGAGTACCAACCACTTAATAGTTTTGCTCCAGGTAAAGGAATTTGGTCGGCGTATGGTAATTCTCAGCTTGACGAGCTTGTTGATACGAGAGTCGACAAGGACGTTTTGAAAGGTTACCTTACCTCTTTGGCGCAAACACCGCCTGAATTCAATCCACACCCAAAGATCTCAAATCTTCTAAAATTGCGAGCCGCAATGGTCTCCGAGAGCAAAGCTCTTGACTGGGCTGCGGGTGAGATGCTGGGCTATGCGAGTTTATTAGCAACAGGAAAGCGGATTCGCTTCGTTGGTCAAGATGTCGGGCGTGGAACATTCAGTCATCGTCATGCGGTATTGCACGACTTTGAAACCGGAAAAGAAATCATCCCTCTAAACCGTCTTGGTACAAATGGCGCCGAAATTGAAATTTGGGATAGTCCACTGACGGAGACTGCTGTGCTTGCGTTCGAATACGGATTCAGCTTGGATTCGCCGGACGTGTTGACCATGTGGGAAGCTCAATTTGGAGATTTCGCAAACATGGCTCAAGTGATCATTGATCAATTTATTTCCAGCGGCGAAGAAAAATGGGGGCGTCTATCTGGTTTATGTCTGTTCTTGCCTCATGGCTACGAAGGGCAAGGGCCCGAGCATTCGAGCGCGCGTCTGGAACGGTTTTTGGCGATGGCAGCGGAAAATAATTATCAGATTCTGAATCTTACGACGCCAGCGCAGATTTTTCACATGATACGGCGGCAACAGTTGCGGAGGCAGAGAAAGCCACTCGTGCTGATGTCTCCAAAAAGTTTGTTGCGTCACCCCAAAGCGGTCTCAAGTTTCGATGAACTTGCAGAAGGACAGTTTCATACATTTATCCGTGATGTGCCGGATATAGCGCCTAAGAAGGTAAAATGTATCTTACTTACTTCCGGGAAACTCTATTATGAGCTTGAACAGTATCGGCGTGATCACGAATTCAAAGAATTTGCTTTAGTTCGGATGGAACAGCTGTATCCTGTAGATCTCGATTGTTTGAGCAATATTCTTCACAGCTATCATCCGTCGGTTCCGGTAAGATGGGTTCAAGATGAGCCTCAGAATATGGGTGCATGGTCCTTCATACAATCCTATTTTGGAAATGAAATATTTGGACGCCCGCTTACCCGTGTATGCCGCAAGGCGGCGGCAAGCCCAGCGACGGGCTCGAATGCTTCTCATAAACTAGAACAAAAAGAGCTTTTGGAAATGGCGTTCGCTCCGCCGCACAATACGTAGAAAAATAAGGACAAGAAAGTATTATGGCAGATGAATTAAAAGTTCCACCCGTGGGAGAGAGCATCACGGAAGTTGTGATTGCAGAGTGGCTCAAGAAGGCTGGAGATCAAGTGTTTGAAGATGAGACAGTGGCAATTCTTGAAACCGATAAGGTTAACATGGAATTACCAGCTCCATCTTCTGGTGTTCTTACAACACTAATGGTGGATGCTGGCGAGACTGCAACCGTGGGACAAACAATTGCTCTTATAAAGGTTGGAGAAACGACGGCGACAGTGATTGATGTCGCGACGAAAAATCCACGGGAAGAAGCTCCTGTTGCGCCTAGTATCGCAAAGCAGAAAGAGAAAGAGAAAGAAGAAGAGCAGGAGTTGCCGGTTACGAGACTACCCCGTATGAGTCCTTCACGTCGGCGTGCACTCAGAGCGGGAGAGGGGGAGGTCTTAGAGGACAGTGAAATGCATGCGACTCTAGTGCCGGCCGCTGTTCAAGACCATCGTGAGACGCAAAGTGTGCCTATGACTCCGCTTCGCCGGAGAATTGCGGAACGGCTAGTGATGTCTCAGCAGACAGGAGCACTACTAACGACATTTAATGAGGTGAATCTTGCGCTCGTGAAGGATATTCGGCGGGAATATCAAGACCAGTTCACAAAAAAATACGGTATTAAGCTCGGCTTCATGTCGTTTTTTGTGAAGGCTGTTATCGAAGGCCTGAAAGAGTTTCCAGCGCTCAACGCGCAAATTAAGGACAAAGAAATCATCTATCATCGTTATTACGATATTGGAGTCGCAGTGGGTGGCGGTAAAGGGCTGCTTGTACCGGTCATTCGTAATGCCGAAAGACAGAGTTTTGCTGAAACGGAACTTTCAATTGCCGACTTCGGCAAAAGGGCTCGAGCGAACCAGATAAAGCTCGATGAACTTCAAGGAGGAACTTTTACGATCAGTAATGGTGGGATTTATGGCTCAATGCTTTCGACCCCGATTGTAAACCCGCCTCAAACTGGCATTTTGGGTATGCACAATATTCAAGAACGTCCGGTAGTCGAAAATGGTCAAGTTGTGGTCCGGCCGATGATGTATCTCGCATTGACGTATGACCATCGATTAGTAGATGGTCGCGAGGCTGTCGGTTTTTTGGTTAAGATAAAAAATTGTTTAGAAAATCCAGCTCGTATGCTGATTGAGGTCTGATGCTCGCAAATTCGCGAAAGAATACTACGAGACCAATCCTTAATTCTGCTTTTATTGCGGTCGTTGTCCTTATATTTGGAGCGATTTTAGCGCGTCTATATTCTGTTCAAATCAAACAAGGAGAAGAGTTTGCTCGTCGCTCCCTGGGAAATTTTGTTCAAACGAAGCGAATTAAGCACAGCCGGGGTGATATTGTTGATCGCCGGGGTAACGTCTTGGTCACTAATCGAACCTCTTTTGACGTGGTTGTGACACCCGCCTTTCTTCCCAATACGAGACAGAACCTAATGCGCTTGTCGCGCGCTGCTGGTCTTGACCAAGTGGAGGCAAAGCGGATTGCTGTGGGTTTTTGGAAAACGTTGAAAGAACGAGGTCCACCTGTGCTTCTTGCGAGGGAACTGACTGCACAACAATCGCGAAACGTACGCTCAATACAAGAAGTTTTAGAAATCCCGCTTGAAGCAGTTCCAATCCTGGAGTCGAATGTGAGTGCCGAGTTTAGGGCGTATGACGTCTATCTAGACCCCGAGCATCTCCCGTCAGTCACTGCCGTGATTCGCAGATTGTCGAACCTCCTTCAATATGATGAAAAACAAACGAAGGCGCTCATGGGCAATATCCAGCGTCGTCGCGGTTTGTCCCGTTATCGAGACGTTGTTGTACGGAGCGATGTTTCAGAGGAGCTTGCGGCACGCTTCACCTCGAAAATTGAAGTGGGTGACCTTCCAGGAGTCTCCGTTCGTCAGTCTCAGACTAGATATTATAAGAATGGCACCATGGCGGCTCATCTTCTGGGATATGTAAACGAATTATCGCCGGATGAGTTCGAGAAGAAGAAGGAAGAGGGATATTTCTTAGGAGACGTTGTTGGTCGTCGAGGGATAGAAAGCACATTTGAATCTCAATTACGTGGCGTTGATGGTCTAAAAACAATTGTTGTGGATTCAAAAGGTCGTTCTCAAGACTCTCGCTTTGCATCCTCGCTGCGTCATGAAGTCGGTGTTCAAGTTCCTGCGAAATCTGGCCGTCAAATCGTTCTTTCGATTGATTCAGAGTTACAGAAAATCGCTGAAGATGCTTTTCCAGGGCGGGCGGGTGCTGTTGTCGTGATGGACCCGAGGAATGGACAGATATTAGCGATGACCAGTACTCCAACGTACGACCCTAATTTGGTTTCAGGGACGTTCGATAAAGTGGAAAGAAAGAGACTACGGAGCATTCGTTCACTTCGACCTTGGAGATTCCGTGCGATTCAAGAACACTATCCCCCAGGCTCGACATTCAAACCGTTCACGGCGTTAGCCGCTTTAAAAAAGAGGTCAACCTATGTGAGTGAAAAGTTTCGATGTAATGGCGTCTTCCGTTTGGGTGATACGAAATTTCGATGCTGGAAACACGCGGGACACGGGCATGTCGCTCTTGTCGATTCCTTAGCTCAGTCTTGTGATGTCTACTATTACAATCTGGCGACGAGGACTAGCCTCGATCCAATTGCCGAAATGGCGATGGACTTTGGTCTCGGTAAAAGGACAGGGGTAGACCTTCCTGGTGAAGTTCCTGGAATTATGCCCACAGAAGCGTGGTACAACCGAAAGTTTAGAGAAGGATACACAGGTGGTGCGGCAGTCAATGTTTCGATAGGGCAAGGTGCCGTTACGATAACGCCTTTGCAATTAGCCGTTGCCTATTCAGCTTTGGTGAACGGAGGCAAAGTGTTACGACCTCAATTGGCCCTTCGAATCGAAGATTCTGACGGCTTGAATCCGCAGCAGTTCGAACCGGAGATTGTTAAAACGTTATCACTCTCGAAACGCTCATTAAAAGCGGTGAGGAAAGGACTCAATTGGGTGGTGAATCATAAGACCGGTACGGCCTATCGAAGACGACTCATCGAGCCGCTTGTCGCCGGCAAGACTGGCACCGCTCAGGTCGCGAAACTAGGTGCGAAGCGTCTCAAGACGGAAGAGATGAGATGGAAGGTTCGTGACCATGCTTGGTTTGCTGCGTATGCACCTGTCAATGATCCTGAGGTCGTTGTTATTGTGCTCAACGAACATGGCGGTCACGGTGGTTCGGCTGCTGCGCCAACTGCGATGAAGGTCATAGATGCTTGGTGGAAGCAAAAGCAAATGCGAGTAGAACATCAGAATAACCCAAAGAATCAGAGCAAAGGTAAGTCGGGTTAATGTCAGCGCGTAGATTGATAAATAATATAGATAGGCCCTTGGTATTCGTTGTGGTCCTTATCTCTGCTCTCGGACTTTATAATTTATCTTCCGCAAGTCAGGCTTTAGGCACTCAAATAGACTTTATTCAATTACGTAATATGGGTCTTGGTTTGCTGGTGATGTTCGTAGTCGCTTCCATTGATTATCGAAGCTTTGAAGGTATGTCGATCGGGATATTTGGCTTCGTGATCATGATGTTGCTTGCAACAAGTTTCTTCGGGACAACGGTGAATGGCTCTAAACGTTGGTTGCCGATTCCAGGGCTTTTTAGTTTGCAAACGTCGGATCTCGCTAAGATAGGAGTAATTCTGATCGTAGCTAGAGTTCTTCATCAGGATGATGAAAATGGCCAAGGGCTTACTTTGAATGACATCTTTCGGCCACTTAATGTTTCGCGACCAATAATGCTTATTATTGGTGTTCTTATCATTGGCCTCGGTGGTGACTCAGTGCGGACATCACGTCTCAAAAAGAAAGTTGGTAATCGAATGAGAACTGTCGCGTCTCTTACGTCAGATAAGAGCATAGCGATCGCTGGTCGCGGCGAGAATGCTGATATCAAACTGGGATTTGCGGGCACATCAGAGGCTCACGCTCAATTCCGTCGAGTAAATGATGGTCAGTATACTGTTGAGCCAGCGACCGAAGGAGCACATGTTGAAGTTAATGGAGAGATTATTAATGGAGTGACGGTGTTGAAGCATACCGACGTGATTCGTCTCGGCAAAACTGGAGCGACAGAGCTAAATTTTGTCGCGCCTATTATCCCGACGAAGCGTAGACTTCCTTGGATAGCAGTGTTTGCAGCACTGTGGCTTTTTGTCTCTGTTTACCAGCAAACCAAGAAGAACTTAATTTTTCGGGACCTTGTGGCTCCAATTGACGTTGTTGGTCTTCCCTGTGTGTTGATCTTAGTCCAGCCTGACTTGGGAACCTCGTTAGTTACTTTGGCGATCGCCTTTTCGATCATATTGTATGTGGGACTTCGGCCCATTTCCCTCGTGCTACTTACCATCTTCTCTGTTCTCGGAGTCGTTGCGGCGTGGTTTGGTGTTCTAAAACCGTATCAAAAAGAGCGGGTCATGACCTTTCTCAATCCTTCTAGCGACCTACTCGGAGCAGGATATCATCAACATCAAAGTCTTATTGCCATCGGTAGCGGCGAGCTTTGGGGAAAAGGGCATGGGCAAGGCACTCAGACGCAGTTGAAGTTCTTGCCCGAGCAACAAACAGATTTTATTTTCTCTGTTTGGGCGGAAGAGCAGGGCTTCTTAGGTTGCGCTCTTGTGGTCGCTTTATTTACAGCGATGATTCTGCTTTGCCTCAGAGTTGCTTTTGCTGCGAAGGATCGGTTTGGTGCTCTACTCGTTATAGGAGTCACCGCAATGCTGTTTTGGCATACGGTTATCAATATGCTGATGGTGATTAGAATGGCTCCTGTTGTAGGTGTTCCATTGCCGCTCTGGAGTTATGGGGGCTCGTTTCTACTCACAGCAATGATTGGAATCGGTATTGTGCTCAATGTAAGTATGCGTAGATTCGTATTCTAGAGGCAGGGTTTGACGCGATTCTTCGTCGTTTTCACTGAAATCACGACGAATTGCTTCTTTCGGAGTATAGACTAGGGACGTGAACCACTTTCATACCGCTTTACTGTGTACAGCGATATTATTCGCGTGCAGCAGCGAATCTTCTCTCAGCCGAAATCCGGCTGATACCGGAGTCTTTCGACTTGATGGTGGTGTTTTAGCATCTGGAGCGGATGGCGGATTAGCAGGCTCGCTTGGTGACGCAGGCTCTCCAGCCGAGATGCAGTGTGATTGGCCGAGCCCCCCCACTGTATGTGACCTTTCGATCGTCGATGAGCCAATGTTCTCTTTGCCCGATCGGCAGATTACTGATGCATTGAATCGAATTATCCATTGCGCGGATAAAAGTATTCGAGCCGCTCTTTATCAGACGAGTTGGGAAGCGGTTGTGCAAGCCGTCGCAGCGCGCCTTGAAAACGCTCCTAATTTGAAAGTTGAACTGGTTATCGATGATTCACAATGCCCCCGCATCGGAGGGGTTCTTCAATGTCCGTGGGCGAAACTAGAGGCTGATCCACGCGTGACAATCGTTGATGACTCGAGAACAAAACTGATGCATCACAAATTCATTATTAGAGACGAATCTCAGGTCTGGGTAGGTTCTGCGAATATGACGACTAATAGCCTTTGTAATGATGTAAACGATGCTGTGGTTATTGATGAACCGGAAATTGTAGCGGCCTATAATTCAAAATTCGAAGAGTATTTTTCTGCGCGAAAATTTGGGCCAACTCAGCCAATCGAACCCGCGAAAGCGGGCCCGTATACAGTGTATTTTGGGCCGGTATCGCCACTGAGCCAACCAGCACCGTGGTTTGAAGCTATGATCGCCGCAATAGATGTTGCCGAGACATCTGTGGAGTTTATGATCTACGCTTTTACTCGAGAAGAGGTTTCCGATGCATTATTGCGAGCAAAGTCTAGAGGCGTGAAAGTGCAAGGCCTGGTGTCGAGTCTATATGCTAATGATGCACCGGCACTATCACTCGTCGCTGGTGGAGTTGAGGTTCGGAAGGGTCGAATTCATAGTAAAATGATGGTGATTGACAAGGAACTCGTTATCACCGGTTCGGCGAATTGGTCGAAAAATGCGTGGCAAAATAATGAGAATAGTCTGTGGATCTCCGAAACCGACGTTGCGAATCAATATTCTAAAGAATTCAGCCGCGTATTTGCCAAAATGCGACCAATAGAGTGATAATTACTGAGGAGTTTCGATTGAGTCCTGAGGATATTCCTGAACAGCTTTTGAAGAAAGCGAGAGAGGCACGAGAGAATTCGTACGCACCTTATTCTAAGTACAGAGTGTCTGCGGCGATTTCTACTGCTGACGGACAAATTTTTACCGGTGTGAATGTAGAAAACTGCGCTTATCCAACTTCGATGTGCGCCGAACGAAATGCATTAGCTGCCGCTGTGGCTCAAGGACATCGTAAATTTGAGTGTATTGCCGTTGTTACTCCTGCGGATGGGGATGGTAATCCGGGTAGCCCTTGTGGGGCGTGCCGGCAGGCTTTGGCAGAATTTGGAACGGACCTTATTGTCTATCTTGCAACTCCCGACGATGACAGCTCAATACGGGTCCGCCGAATAAGTGAACTACTGCCTGACGCCTTCACACCGAGAAACTTATAAACATGCAGAGTGTCGGTTCAAACCTTCTTCTCAGGGGTGGCACGCTTGTCACTATGAATCCCAACCGTGAAATCGGACAAGGGGATATCTACATAGAGAACGGTCGAATACGTGGGATAGGAAACAACCCGAGTATCGGTCGTAAAGTTGATGATATCGTCGATTGCAGCGGTTGTCTGATCGTGCCTGGCTTCGTCCAACCGCATATTCACCTTTGCCAAACATTGTTCCGCGGCGGTGCGGACGATCTGGAGTTGCTCGATTGGCTAAAGATGAGAATATGGCCGTTCGAAGCCGCCCATGATTACGATTCACTCTTTGCGTCTGCCATGCTGGGTGCGGCTGAACTACTCTTGTCGGGCACGACAGCGATTTTGGACATGGGAACGGTACATCATACCGATGCAATCTTTGAGGCAGCTTCACGTTTAGGGCTTCGTGCGACCATCGGAAAGGCGATGATGGATTTTGGTGAAGATATTCCGCCGGGCCTGCAGGAAACAACACAGTATTCCATTGATGAAAGCCTTGCATTAGCAGCGCGATGGCATGGCAAAGATAATGATCGATTGCGATACGCCTTTGCACCTCGATTTGTCCTCAGTTGTTCTGAAGCACTGCTTAAGTCCGTAGTGAAGGAAGCTCGAAGTCGCGGTTTGGGTATTCATACTCACGCGAGTGAGAATAAAAATGAACTCCAGGCTGTACATGATGTTTGTGGAATGGACAATCTAGCCTACTTTGAGAGCATTGATATGGTCGGCGAAGATACCGTATTTGCTCATTGCGTACATGTGAGTGACGAAGGGATGAATATGCTCGCGTCAACCGGAACGCACGTTGCCCATTGTCCCTCTTCAAATCTAAAATTGGCCTCTGGAATCGCTCTTATTCCAGAAATGTTGGAACGAGGCATAAACGTAGGACTTGCATCCGACGGTGCGCCATGTAGCAATACGCTCGATTCATTTGTACAGATGAGACTGGCGGGTTTGATCCAGAAGCCCCGACTTGGCCCGACGGCCATGCCTGCTGAGCGGATAGTAGAATTAGCGACCATCAATGGCGCGAAAGCTTTAGGATTAGCAGACGAGATCGGGTCTCTTGTTGAAGGAAAAAAAGCCGATATTGCGGTGATTGATGCGACAACTTTTCACCTCGCACCTACTGAAAATCCGTATTCTATGTTGGCATATTCATGCCGTGCAACGGACGTTCGGCACGTACTAACTGACGGTGCGTTTCGCGTCAGAGATAATCGGCTTGTTGGGACGGACATTACCAAAATTACTAGGGCTGCTCGCTATCAAAGCGGCCTCCTTCACCAGCGACTTGCGAAAAGGGCCAACTAATTCTGTTTGTCGAGTCCTAACGTTACAGATTTTTGCATCTCTGCTCCGGTCTCATCATCTTTGGCGTCCATTTCTAAAATACCGTCTTGAGTGAGATTGAACGCAACACGCACACGAACCGAACCTTTAGGGCCAAGGCGTATACCTGAAAAAGTGAAGTCGCCGAGGAGCTCGTTCTTCAGCGCGACTTCATCATCTCCTTGAAAGATTCTCATCTCTAGGTCTTGTTGGTTATTTACGCTGGTGGTGAAGGTCTTTTGTTTCAGATTGGGAACAGATGCATTTCGTTTGAAGATTTGATGCATATTTCCACTCGCGTCTTCGATCCCAATAGCCATAGGAATCACGTCTAATACTTGAAGCTTCATATTGGAATTATCTTCAAACGAATATGCAAACATTGCTGCTCCAACTGCTACAGCTTCATCGGGGTTCACTTGTTTTGACGGCTCTTGTCCGAAAAGTGTGCTGGCAGCACCCTGGACAGCGGGGGCTCTCGTCATTCCTCCGACGAGAAGAACATGGTCAACATCGGTGGGTTGAATACCAGCGTCTGCACAAACCCGCTGACAGGTCGTGATCGTTCTATCAACCAGGTGGTTTGTGAGTTCTTCGTATTTTTCTCGAGTCAGCTCCAAATCCACATCTAGCGGCTGGCCCGACGCGTCGAGGGTTATGAAGGGAACATTAAAAGGAACCTTGGTTCGATTTGATAAGTCAATTTTAGACCGTTCAGCCAGGTCCCGAATTCTTTGCATTGCAATAGGGTCCTGGCGGATATCCACTTCTGGGTGTGCTTTTGTAAATTCTTCGACGACCCAGTTGACCACCTTGTTATCCCAGTCCACACCGCCTAAGAAAATGTCACCTCCGGTCGCTTTTACCTCAAATACTCGGTCACGAATTTCAATGACTGAGATATCAAAGGTTCCGCCTCCGAGATCGTAAACAGCGATCGTTTCACTCTCAATATTTCGTCCAATCCCGAAGGCAAGCGCAGCGGCCGTCGGCTCGTTGATAACCCGAATGACCTCCATGTCTACCATTGTTCCTGCTTCCTTGACGGCCTGGCGCTGCCGATCATTGAAGTATGCTGGCACTGTAACGACGGCTTTACTGACTGGTTCTCCTAGATAGTCTGAAGCGACATCTTTAATCTTTAGAAGAATTTTCGATGCGATTTCTTGGAGCGTGTATTGTTTGCCTTCGAGTTCAATGCTTACGTCCGAATTGTTTTCGGCGTTTAGAATGTCGTACGCAAAGTACTCGTGAAGCTTGTCGACCATACGCTTGTCGTAGTGACGTCCGATAAGTCGTTTACTGCCATAGATGGTCTTGCGAGGGTTTAACTGCCATTGTCTCTTCGCTTCGTGCCCAATCAGCTCGTTCCCTTTTTCGTCGATCGCGTAGATGGAAGGAATTGTGTATTCACCTCCACGGTATGGGATCAGTTTCACTTTACGGTCGGCCCCTTCAACGATAGCGGCACATGAATTTGTCGTGCCCAGGTCGATTCCAATTACTCGTGATTTTGTCATGGCTCTCTCGCCAGAGCATAGCCGGGACAGATTCCGAACGAAAGTACTAGAAAGGTTGACCAACGCATAAAGTTAAGGAGGGGTAACGAGGGTTTGAGTGATATTCCAAAAGTAATAGACGATGCGTCCGAGCTGAGAGCTTTTATGGCGGGTGTAGCTGATGCGCCATTTCTTGCTTTGGACACAGAAACTACGGGTCTCGATCCCCTCGTAGACAAAGTTTTACTCATCCAAATTGGAACAGCGTCACGTCAGGCATTAGTGGATGCCCAGGCGTTGACACCAGAAGAACTTACCGTCTTGATACCGGATGAGCAGACTCTGGTGATGCACAACGCCAGTTTTGACCTCAAAATGTTGGCGGGACTAGGCCTTCCCATTGCAAAGCTCGCAAATGCATCTGTGGTAGACACGATGTTGACCGAGCAAGTGCTCAGAAATGGTCGTCAATCAGAACTTAGTAATGGCCGAGTTGGTCTGAATATTCTCGCAGAACGTTACGCAGGAATGACGTTAGATAAATCGGTTCGAGGCGCATTTACCGCGATGAACCATATTAGCGAGATGGGTGAGGCAGAGCTCCGATACGCCCAAAGGGATGTAGAAGCGACTTGGAAAGTTTTCGCCACGCAGCTACCAATGATTAAGTCCTCGGGACTTTTGCGAACGATTGCCTTAGAAGGTCGGGCTTGTTGGTCCTGGGCAGAAATGGAACGTCGTGGTTTTCCCATAGACTCAGAGGCGTGGAAAGCGCTGGTGACCAGTGCGAGTGACACTCGCAAAGAGAAACGTGCTGCCTTAGATGAAGCCTTCTCGGAAGTGGCGCCCAGGGACTTATTTGGTCAATGTTCGATTAACTACGATAGTGATCAAGAAGTGCTTAGATATCTTGGTATGCTCGGCTTAGAACTTCAATCTACTCGAGAGCAGAAACTCAAGGATACGGGTCATCCCGCAGCTCTCGCACTGATTGCCTATCGAACCTATCAGAAAATTGTTTCGACTTATGGAGAGAGTTTTCTAGAGCATGTTCACGCCCAAAGTGGTCGATTGCACCCTCGATTCAAACCTATTGGCGCGAAAACTGGCCGCGCTTCCTCAAGTGAACCTAACCTACAAAACATCCCTAATGGGTCTGAATTTCGTGGGTGTTTTCGTCCCTCCGGAGACCGAAAGTTAGTGACAGCGGACTATTCTGGGGCCGAGCTGCGGATTTTGGCAGAAGCTTCTGCTGATCCTGTCTTCATCCAGACTTTTTGCGAAGGGGGAGACCTTCATTCCATTGTCGCTTCGCAAATGTTTCAAACTTCAGTCAGTAAAAGTGAGAATCCAGAACTCCGTTCGCGGGCGAAAGCCATTAATTTCGGACTAGTTTATGGGATGGGGGCGGCAGGGTTAGCAGCTCAAATCGGGAGTAGTGTTGATGATGCTAACCGACTTTTGGATAGATATTTTCGTCAATATCCCGCGATTCGAGGGTATCTCGACAATTCTGCCAGAGCTGCAATCAGAAATGGTTACGCGGAGACCTTAGCGGGTCGCAAATATTGGTTCATTGATCGTTTGAGGAAAGGAGATGACGAACATTCTTTGGCACGAATGGCAAAGAACATGCCCATCCAGGGGACAAATGCGGATATGGCAAAGCTCGCTATGGCACGAATCTCAAGAGCTTTCGCGAACCGTCATTTAGACGCATTCTTGGTCAACATGGTCCACGATGAACTTGTCGTGGAGTGTGCAGGGGCATGTGTTGACGAGGTGAGAGAAATTGTCGTGGGAGAAATGCGTTCTGCGGGTGCGGAATTCGTAACCAAGGTGCCTATAGAAGTTGAGGTAAATGTCGGTGATTACTGGTCTCACTGAGATAATCATTTTGGCCGGCGTACTCGGTATGCCTACCGTCGTCTTAGATCCTGGTCACGGGGGCCCTCACGCTGGAGCAGTCTCTGCTTCAGGAACAGCCGAAAAAGACGTCGCTCTTCGGGTCTCGAAGTATGCGCGACAAAAGCTTGAGAAAGAGGGGTACCGCGTTTTGCTGACGCGGGACAAAGACAAGTACGTTCGGCTAAGGAACAGGACGAGTTTCGCTAACCGAAAAGAGGCAGATGTCTTCGTGTCCGTTCACGCCAATTCTTCGCCAGCGGAAGCACGTCGTGGTTCGGAAACTTACGTATTGTCCGCGATAGCATCAGAGGATGTCTCGGCTTCAAAAGTTCGTCTAGAAAATGAAGAGCAAGACCCAGAGAAAGTGTTAAACGAAGAGGAGTTCGGAGGTGGAAAGCGCGGCCGTAAAACGGTTGACGGGATTCTCAGAGACCTCAAAAAAGATGTTAACCACAAACGTAGCGCCCGACTCGCGAAATCAATTCAAGAGTCTCTGTCTACTGTTCCAGCCCTCACACCTAGTAGGGGTTTGCGTCAGGCCCCGTTCTTGGTTCTGAAGGGGGCTCGCATGCCCGCGGTCTTGGTTGAAATCGGCTATCTCACTCATGCTGTACAGGGCAGGCAGTTGGCAATGCGAGAGACGCAACGTGCTGCCGGCCGAGCGATTGCCTTGGGCATTATTAACTACCTAGACCGAGGAAAAGAATAGTGGAATGGAGCGAATCTCTTCTGGCCCAACAGACACCTTTTGGGCTAGCGTGCCCGCGATCATGTCTGTGACTAAAAGAATTGGAGGCCGAGCCCTCGACGAACTTCGCGAAATTTCAATTGAGGTCGATTACACCAAATGGGCTGAAGGCTCAGTCCTTTGCTGTTTTGGCGATACAAAAGTTATTTGTACGGCCACCATTGAAGAGCGTATCCCCCCTTGGTTGAAGGAAAAATCTCCAGTTCAAGGATGGGTTACTGCAGAGTATTCAATGCTGCCTCGCTCGACTGATCGACGAATGAGACGGGAGGCCACGGCAGGTAAAGTTGGTGGGCGAACGCACGAAATTTCACGTTTGATAGGTCGCGCAATTCGCGCAGGTGTGGATATGAGAAAGCTCGGACCGCGCATGGTTTCTCTTGATTGTGACGTCATACAAGCAGACGGTGGGACGCGAACCGCTTCCATTACTGGGGCGTGGGTCGCGACTCAGATTGCCCTTTGGAGGCTGATGAAAGAGGGGAAAATTGAATCTAATCCCGTCGAGAGGCAGATCGCTGCTGTTTCGCTTGGAGTTATCGAAGGCGAAGTTCGCCTCGACCTGAATTACGAAGAGGATCAGCGCGCAGATACTGATTTGAATCTCGTTATGACTGAAGAAGGCGGGCTTGTTGAAATCCAAGGAACCGCGGAAGGCGAGGTCCTTCGCCGAGAAGAGCTAGACCTCATGTTGACGTGCGGACAAAAAGGCATCGAGCAGTTATTCGCTGCACAACAAGATGCTGTCGATCGCGCGAATTAATCATGAAGCCTAAGCTAATTATTGCGACAGGAAATGCAGGCAAAGCAAAGGAGTTCCGCGCCTTGCTCGGGCAGGAGATTGAAGTCCTTACCCTTGCTGATTTTCCCAAAATCGTGATGCCACCAGAGGATGCTGAAACGTTCTCCGAGAATGCGTTAGCGAAGGCGAAATTCGTCGCTGAAACCGTAGGTCTACCGACTCTTGCGGATGATTCAGGACTGGTTGTGGATGCTCTTGATGGCGCGCCGGGGGTTCGTTCTGCGCGTTATGTAGAAGGGACAGATCAAGACCGGTACCTTGCGCTTCTTGATGCGATGAAAGATGTTGCAAAGGATCGACGATCTGCCAGATTCGTTTGTGCGATGGCGTTCGTAGCTATAGATGGCACCTCAAAATCGGTTGAAGGAACCTGCGAGGGGCATATTGTTGAGACACCCGAAGGGAAGAATGGATTTGGTTACGACCCTATTTTTAGACCCGAAGGTCGGGATTCCACGATGGCAACACTGACTATGGACCAAAAGTCATCAATTTCTCATCGCGGAAATGCAACAAAGAAAATGCTAGATGTCTTAGAAACGCACTTTTCTCTTGAACTCGGTCTTAGAAAGCTCTAGAACTCGGTTCCGGCGATTCGGGCAAGAGTTGCAAGTTTGCAAATTGCTTGAATTACCGGTTCGGCTTCGGTCGAAAGGCCAAAAAGGAAGTTTCCTTGGCGGTCGACACGTGAGGATAGGATGTCCTCGAAGGAACGTGAGACGCTTGGTGTTTTATGTTCCGGTGGCTGCTCGGCGGTGACCAGAACGTGGGTTGTTGGAAATATCGGGGCGTGGCGCAGTCTGGCTAGCGCACCTGTTTTGGGAACAGGGGGTCGAAGGTTCGAATCCTTTCGCCCCGACTTTCTTACTCCTATCTAAACTCCAGAGTTGGCAAAAGCGAACGTGAGCGCTAGTAGCTCAGTTGGATAGAGCAGCGGCCTTCTAAGCCGACGGTCAGGGGTTCAAATCCTCTCTGGCGCGACTTCACTTCCTTGCCTGAGAAGACCCAGGGGTCTTCGCGTGGATGTATGGTGATTGTAGCTCAGTTGGTAGAGCATCGGCTTGTGGTGCCGGATGTCGCGGGTTCAAACCCCGTCAGTCACCCACTTCATCTATCCCAAACTGTTTGGGGGCGTAGCTCAATTGGCAGAGCAATGGACTCTTAATCCATAGGTTGCGGGTTCGATTCCCTCCGCCCTCACAAATGAAAAAGCCCGGTCACCACAAGGGGACCGGGCTTTTTTTGTCTGTGTTTCTTTGGCTCGTTTGGACTAGGGCTGCGGTGGTTGGGTTTGATTCACTGTACCAACGCCCCAGCATTTGACCGAATCGTCAAGTTGTATACCGCAGCTATAGTTTTGGCTGACATTTACTGACACATATTGTCCCTCAGGCACCGTTGTTTGTCCCAGTTCATGACGACCCCAGCATACGAGTGAGTTATTGGCTCGAACCGCGCAGGCGTGCAGGTCGCCGATCGAAATATCGATGAAGTCAGTTCCACCGATTGGGTTAAACTGGTCGACACCGCCTGGAGCGATATTGTTGAAGAAGCCTGGGTTGCCCCAACATTTCACGCGCCCCATGGTAGTGACTCCGCAATTTCCGCTCTCGTAGGTCGATATTTTTGTGAAGGTTTCCATGGTGGGCAAATTACTCCCCCCACTTGAGCCTCCCCAACAAACAAGGGTCCCGTCGGTTTTTCGAGCGCACTGATGGAGGTCTCCCGTTCCAACTTCTACAAAATCATTGCCCATTGGGATGATTCCGAGTTGGAAGTCCCCCCAGCATGCAATTTCGCCCGAAGCCTTCACACCGCAAATGTTGCCGACAGTGAAAGAACGTGGCGCAGCAAACGTAGAGAATGCGGTCATGGCTGGCGGAGTCGCCTGGCTGCCGTTGTTGTCTCCCCAGCATTCGACGAAGCCGTTCATTCGCATTCCGCAAGTGAAGTTTGCTCCCGCAGTGACATCCATAAACTGGCCAACTGGCGCTGTCCCTTGCCCAAGATGGTTTTGACCCCAACATAGGATCTCACCGTCGAGCTTGATGCCGCATACGTGGTCTAAACCGGTCGCGACTTTTTGGAATCCCCATTGGTCGCAATTTGGGCCTGTCGCGCTGCTGTCTGAACATTCATTGCAAAGCGCGCCCGTAAACCGCGGATTCGCGCATTGGTCGCAAGCAAGGCCTGTAAAACCAGGCTTACAAGAGCTGCACGTCGGTCCGGTGTAGTTCCCGATACATTGGTCGCAATTTGTGCCGGTAAAACGGGGAGGGCAGTTCCCGTTGAATCCCGCATCAGGTGTCATCATCTGCCCGGCGTCCGTCATGCCTGCATCCATCGCAGAAGGCGTGCCCGCATCGGGCTGAGGCATGTTTCCACTTGTACACGAGCAGTCACCATAGAGCCCCTCGGTCGAGCAAACCTGCGCACCTGTTCTGCCATCCCTGCAGGCACATTCAATACTGCGACCGGGTACGCAGCGGTTGCTTGGAATCGTACTCGTTCCTGCGTCGGACATGGGAGCGGATGTTCCAGCATCAGCAGGTTGCGCTGCTTCGCATGCGCATGATGCAAATGTCTTATCTGATTTACATTGCTGAGCACCTCGAGAACCGTCCGTACAGGCACATACTTCGGTTTGCCCTGGAATACAGGCCGCGAGTAAATTGGGGTCTGGTTCAGCCGGCGTTTGGATGCAGCCCGCCATGACCACGATGAGCAATGCCGAAAAGAGTCGGAGAAAACAACCTTGATTCATTGTAGCCGTATTGTGGATCAAAACCGCTGCTAGGGTCCAGC